>Ga0307514_10000337_pt1 | contig 111261 bp, 158 predicted proteins | sample 16_EM_MG_FD_203088 | JGI IMG/M metagenome (GOLD analysis project Ga0307514, IMG submission 203088) | Populus trichocarpa ectomycorrhiza microbial communities from riparian zone in the Pacific Northwest, United States - 16_EM | ecosystem: Host-associated > Plants > Roots > Unclassified... | reverse complement strand
CGCCGTCGCGCAGCGCCACCGCGACCCCGGCGCCCGGGGCCTCCGCCGTGCCTCCTCAGCGGGAAGCACAGGAGGGCGGTCCGCCCGTATCTGCGCAGTTCATCGCATAGGTGAACCCGGCCGGGCGGGCGGCCGACCGGCCGACCGGCCGAACACGCAAGGAGCCTCGCTCCCCATGACGGGGGCGGGGCTCTTCCGGTTCCGTCCGCGCGGATCACACAGTGCCCGGCCGGGCGGCCGGGCGGCCGGGCGCCCGCCCGGGACAATGCCGACATGACGATCTCCGTTGACTTCGACGTCCCCGTACACGACTACACCCGGGGCTGGCAGGACGGCTCCATCTACGGGGATGAGACACCCGGCGCCTTCGCCGCCCTGCGCGGCCTCATGGCCATCGACTCCGTGTTCATCCACACCACCCGCCCGGCCGCGCCGGTCGCGGCGTGGCTCGCCGAGCACGGCGAGTTCGAGACGCTGGCCGATGACGGCACCCTGGGGCTGGAGTTCTGGAACCGGCGCGGCGTCCTGCTGGTGACCAACCGCAAGTACCCCGCCCACGCCTACATCGACGACCGCGCCGTGCCCTTCACCGGCGACTGGGACGACGCCATCGCGGCAGCGGCGGAACTCGTGCCGGTGCTCAGGGAGCGGGCGGGCGGCCGGGCGGACGGCCGGTGACGCCGGACGCGGCCGACGTCCTGGCCCGGCTGCGCCGGTCCATCCGCCGGGGCGACTGGCCCACCGGCTCCCGGGCGCCCGCGCTGGCCGACCTCATGCAGATCCACGGGCTCAACCGGTCCCAGGCCTCCCTGGTCCTGGGCGCGCTCGCGGACGAGGGGCTGATCGTGCGGGCGCGCGGCACCGGGCCCACGGTCATGTACCGCCCCGGGCAGCCCCAGGAGGGCGGAGCTGAGCCGTGAGTGCGCAGCGGCCCGGCCGGTGCCGCTCACGGGATGCTGAGCGACCCTCACGCCCGTATCTCGTGTCACCCGGCCGGGCGGGCGGGCGGCCCCCCGGCCGCCCGGTCGTGACACGTGCACGGGCAGTCGTCCTCCCCCTCCTCGCAGCACGCCACCACCCGCCCGTCCACGAAGTGCCACCCTTCACCGCGCGCCGTCCTGTCGCTCTCGTCCACGGGGATCAGCCCAGGCGGATCGCCGCGCCGGTCCGCTCGCTGAGCCAGCTCTCGTACAGCCGCTGCTCGGCCTCCGCCGCATCCGCGAGGGCCGCGTAGAACTCGGCCTCGGTGATCACGCCCTTGCGGAGCAGCAGTCCCACCAGTGCGGAGTGCTCCACCATGGTGGAGTTCACGCCTACCCGCAGGTGCTTGGGGCTGGTCTCCGCCCCGTCGTACTCCATCTTCGCCGCGACGCCGGACTGCACCGCGTGCATCGCCGACCGGTACCGCTCCCGGTCCTGTTCCAGTGACATGACCCGCAGCGTATCCCGTGTCACACGGCCGGGCGGGCGGCCACCCGGCCGCCCGCCCGTAGAGGTGGGGTCAGTGCTTGCACCCGGCGGCGCACCAGCCGCCAGCCTTGCGGGCGCCCCGCTCGTCCACCAGCTTGCCGAGCGCGTAGGCGGTGCCCGTGTTCACGCAGATCAGGGCGTACTGGCCGTCGCGGCGGCCGACCTGAGCGGCCTGGCGCGGCTTGTCGTACAGCAGCTCCCAGCCCCTGGCGGCCGACTCGCCCAGGCCCGCCCGGCGGCCGGTGACGGCCTTGCGGGGGCGGCGGGGGGCCGGGCCGTTGGGAGCGGCCTCGATGCGGGCGGCGGTCTTGACGACCATCGCGGACAGGACGGCGGCCACGCCGGTCAGGGCGTCGGCGCGGTCCTCGGCGGCGAGAGCGGCCTCCACCTCGGCCTGGTCCGCGATGACCAGCGGCTCGGCGACGGCGGTGTAGCTCAGGCGGCCGGTGGCGACGGTGGTGACGGTGACCTCCAGCCCGGTGGCCTGCGCCCGGCGGTTGGCCTCGCGCTTGGCGGCGGCCAGGTTGGCGTAGGGCTTGGCGGCGAACTCGGCGGCAGCGGCGACGGTGTAAGAGGTGGCGGCCATGGTGGGCTCCTTCGGGAGGGAGGTGGTGGGGGCTCTTGCCCCCCGGTGTGACACCAGTATTGCATACGCCGTTCGGCGAATGCAAACCCCGTGTCTCATCAATCCACGGGGATCAGGCAGGCCCGGAGTGCGGAGCGGAGCCGTGAGTGCCCGCCGACCTGCGCGAACTCCTCACGCAGTAGCACAGCGACCCCGGCTCCTGAACAGATATGGACACACGGCCGCCCGCCCGGCCGGGCGGCCAGACGGGCGGGCGGTGGGGCGGGAACTCAGCAGGACGGGCACCAGCCGCCCGCCTTGCGGACCTGGCCCTCGTCGCTCAGGCGGGCCAGCGGGTGGACGTGGCCGTGAGCCTTGCAGATCAGCGCGTACTCGGACTTCTCACCCTTGGCCCGGCGGCCGACCTCGGCGCCCGCCTTCGGCTTGTCGTAGAGCAGCTCCCAGCCGGGGGCGGAGGCGGCGCCCAGGGCGGCGCGGGTGGTACGGGCGGCCGGGCGGGCGGCCGTCATCTCCTTGACCTCCACCACCGGCGCCGGGACGGCGGGGGCGTGCTTGCAGCGGTCCCAGCACGGCCGGATGTCGTGCAGCATGACGTCCGTCAGCGGCGCGTACAGCTCCTCGCCCTTGTAGTTCACGAGGGTGATGTCGCCGTAGCCCTCCACCTCGGAGTCGTAGCGCCAGGCCAGGACCGGCCCGGACTGCGTGGCGCCCACGCCCACCCGGACGGCCGCGTGGGTGTGGACACCCTTCGCGTCGGCGGCCTCCAGCTTCGCGGCGACCTCCGCCATGTGGCGGTCCAGGTTCGGGTTGCGGGAGGCGCGGTGGCGCTCGTCGGCCAGGCGGGCGGCCGTCTCGCCGCAGCAGCCCTCGGTCTTGCTCCAGCCCCACCCGGTGCAGACGCGCTTGTTGCAGCAGACGGTGTAGCCGTCGCCGTCGTCGGCGGGGTTCAGGTCGCCGCAACCGGCGCAGTGAACGGTCTCGCGGAGGGCGGCGGCGGAGAGGAGGCGGGCCATGGTGGGCTCCTTCGGCTGGAGGTGGTGGGGGGCTCCTGCCCCCCGGTGTGACACCAGATTAGCATCCCCGTTCGCGGAATGCAAACTCCGTGTCACCCGGCCGGGCGGGCGGCCGACCGGCCGCCCGCCCGGGGCGTCAGCAGGAGGGGCACCATCCGCCATTGGACCGGAGCGCCCGCTCGGCGGTCAGCCGGGGCAGCTCGTGGGCGTGGCCGTGAGCCTTGCAGATCAGCGCGTACTGGGGGCGGCCCTCAACGGACCGGCGGCCGACCTCGGCACCCTGCTTCGGCTTGTCGTAGAGCAGCTCCCACCCGGCGACGCTGGCGACGCCCTGGGCGGCGCGGGGGGTGCGCCCGGCCGGAGCGGCGGCGGCCTCAGCCTCGGCGGCCTCCGTGGCGGCCATGGCCTCCAGAGCCTCCAGGCACTTCTTGCAGAGCTTGTTGCTGGTGGCGACGGCCAGCTTCTTGGCCTCCTCGATGACCTCGGCCGCCGTGGTGGCCTGGGCGGCGCGCTCGCAGAAGCGGACCGAGCGGGACAGCACCGGGCAGGCGCTCTTCGCGTAGTCGAAGTCCGTGCCCTGGGTGCGGATCTCGGCGCCAGCCACGTGGACCGAGGTGCGACCGTACTTGAGGGTGAAGGTGGCGGCCATTTGGAGCTCCTCGGTTCGGCGGTGGTGGGGGGCTCCTGCCCCCCGGTGTGACACCAGTATTGCATACCGGTTCACCATTTGCAAACCCCGTGTCTCATCAATCCACGGGGATCAGGGAGGGCCGGAGGCAGGAGCCGGAGCCGTGAGTGCCGCTGGCCCTGCGTGAACTCCTCAGAACGGCGCTCAGCGACCGAAGCGACCGACCCCCGGACACACGGCCGCCCGCCCGGCCGGGTGGCCGGGCGGGCGGTACGCCCCGGGGGGCTCAGCCCTCGTCGGTGCCCTCGACGGCGCAGCCCTCGCACCAGGCAGCCTTGCCCGCCTTGCGGACCAGGCGCTCGTCCGTCAGCTTGGCCAGCGGCCGGGCGTAGCGGTGGTCGGTGCAGATGAGCGCGTACTTCTTGTCGCGGCGGCCGACCTGAGCGGCGATGCTCGGCTTGTCGTAGAGGAGTTCCCAGCCGGTGACGGCGGACTGGCCGTCGGTGAGGCGGCGGGCGCGGTCGGTGTTCATGATCCGCTCGCGGTCGGCCTCGGCCGCCTCCTGGGCGGCGTCGAAGACGTCCTGGAGGGCGGCGCAGGACTTGCAGATGGAGTTCGCCTGGAGCTGGCGGACCATCGGGGCCTGGGTGAACTCGGCGCCGCACAGGTTGCCGGTGCCGACCCAGAGGTGCGTGACCTTGGCGGTGCGGGAGGAGACCGTCAGGGCGGTGTAGGTGGAGGGGGCGATGGAGGCGGAGGTCTTGGCAGCCATGGTGAGCTCCTCGGTGTGGTGGGGGGCTGTTTGCCCCCCGGTGTGACACCAGTATTGCATACCGGTTCGCTGAATGCAAACTCCGTGTCTCATCAATCCACGGGGATAGAGTTCAGTCCCCTGATCAGGGCCGTTCCGTGAACTCCCGTCCTCCCCCGTATAGAGGAGACACGAAGTTTGCATGACGCGAGCGTCCATGCTAATCTCATGTCACATGAGGGGGGCGCCGCCCCCACCACGCTCCAGTCCAGGAGGACCACGTGAACGCAGCCTTCATCGCCATCCGCGCCGCCGCCGACGCCGCCCGCCGCGCCCAGGCCGCCACCACCAAGGCCCAGGCCGCCGCCCTGCGGGAGGCCTCCGGCGACTGGAGCATCCTCGCCGACCTGATCCTGTGCGGCGCCCGCCTGCCCAAGGCGTGGGTCCGCCAGCACGCCCTCCAGGCGGACATGGTCGCCGCCCGCGCCGGTGAGTTCGCGCCCCCGGCCCGCGAGGACGAGATCATCGCGGCCCTGTTCCCCCGCCGGTAGCCGCCCGGCCGCCCGCCCGGCCGGGCGGGCGGCCGTTCACGTCGGATCGCTGAGCGGTCTGTGAGCGGCACCGCCCCCGAGCTGCGCACTCATGGCTCCTGGACGTCCCTCCGGCCGCTCACGAATGAGACACGGGGTGTGCTCACCCCACTACCGACCGATAGTCTGGTGTCACACGGCACCGGCAGAGAGGACCCCGATGAGCCACCAGCGCTACCCGCGCGCCGTCGACCTGGCGCAGATGGCGCACTGCTCGGTGTGCGGCGAGACGAACCCGATCACCGACGACGGCGGGGACACGACCTGCTGCGCCCGGCGGGAGTGCCCCGGCATGGGGCCCGAGGCCCAGGACGTGTGCTGCCAGGCGCTCCAGGACCGCGTGGACCACGAGGCCGCGTACGGTACGCCTGCCTCCCCGGTCCGATCCACGTGGATTGATGAGACACAAGGTTTGCGCACGCCGAACGGTGTATGCAATACTGGTGTCACACCGGGGGGCGCGGAGCCCCCCACCACGACCGACCCGAAGGAGCCCACGATGGCCCTCTCCACCGCCGCCGCCACGTCCGCCGTCTGCCGCAACCTCTTCAAGGACGCCCCCAACTCCTTCGAGCCGGTCGGCTTCACCTTCGGCAAGGACCGCCAGCAGTACGAGGAGATGGCCAAGGCGTACCTCGGCGACAAGACCCGCCTCTCCGGCTCCACCATCGACGGCGCCGACTGGGACGAGGTCTTCGCCACCTTCGTGGAGGGCAAGTACGACGCCCCGGCCGCCGCCCCCATCACCCCGGAGCTGCCCGCCGCCTCCCGCGTCACCACCCCCGAGAACGCCACCGGCACCACCACCAACGAGCCCGCGCTCACCCCGGTCGGCTGGGTCGTCTCCGTCCAGTACGACGCCGAGTTCGCCCACCTGGCCGCGTCCGGCGGCGCCGACTACATCGTCAGCGACCTGACCCTCGCCCCGGCCGCCGCCCCGGCCCCGGCGCCCGCCGCCCCGGCCGCGCCCCGCAAGGCCGCCAGGGAGGCCCTGGGAGCCTCCAGCGCCACCGGCTGGGACCTGCTCTACGACAAGCCGAAGGCGGGCGCCGAGGTCGGCCGCCGGTACGTGGACGGCAAGCCCGAGTACGCCCTGATCTGCAAGACCCACGGCCACGCCCACGGACTGGCCCGCCTGAGCGACGAGGGCCCGGTCCGCAAGGCGGGCGGCTGGTGCCCCTCCTGCTGAACTCCCGCACGGGCGGGCGGTCACCCGGCCGCCCGCCCGTGCGGCGAACGCCCGTTCGTTCAACAGGTGTTTATGGTCTGGCACCAGGCTGGTTCCCGGGCGGCCAACTCCGGCCGCCCGCAGTCCACTTGGGCGAAGAGGAGTTCCATGCCAGAAGCGAAGCACGACCATTTCATCCACGCGCCGGAGCGCCGCGTCGGAGCCCTGGGAATCGTGCGCAACACGGACGGTCACGTGCTGTTCGTGGAGAAGAAGCAGCCGCCGGAGGAGCACCCCGTCCCGTTCTACCTGCCGGGCGGGTGCGTGGAGGAGAACGAGCCGCTGACCGACGGCCTGGTGCGTGCGGCCCGCCGCAAGACGGGCGCCACGCTGGAGCCCGGCCGCCTGCTGGCGGTGCACCACATGTACGGCAAGCAGTGGCGCACCCACTACTCCCGGGAAGGTCTCAACCTGCTCTACGACTGCGGAGTGTGGGACAAGGACCCTGAGTTCACGCTAGGGCCGGACGTGGCCGGGGTGCGCTGGGTGGACCCCGGGGACATGGAGGAGCTGCTGATGACCTTCACGGCGGCCCGCGTCCACGCCGCGCTGCGGGCACTGTCCGGCGGTGACGTGGAGGTACTGGCCGACCACTGACCCCGTCGGCTCCACGGCCGGGCGGCCGACCGGCCGCCCGGCCGTGTGACACGAGATTTGCGTTCGCCGAATGGCGTATGCAATACTGGTGTCACACCGGGGGCGCCGCCCCCACCACGCCCAGGAGCCCGCCATGATGTCCACCGCCGAACTCATCGAAGAGCTTCAGATCGTGGCCGAGCTGGGCGACGCCGCCGACGTGAAGGCGCTGGCGGGCCGTCTGGTCAGCATCGACCAGCGGGTGGCCATCGACCTGCGCCGCGCGGTCAAGGGCCAGGATGTGGACCGCGAGGCCATCGCCGCGCTCGCCGTCCGCGTCGGCCGCGACAGCCAGGCCGCCCGCGCCGAGTACCACCGCATCGTCGCCGCCTGGGGTCAGGGCCTGGACGCCTGACCCGCCCGCCGCCCGCCCGGCCGGGCGGGCGGCCCCCCTCCCGGGGCGCGAGCCCCACCACGATCCACGCAGACAAGGAGAGCCGTCATGCTCAGCTCGCTCAACGACCCGACCCTCACCCCCCAGCAGGCCACCAGCCACCTCGCCCGGCAGCTCCCCGGCTACGTGGACGTCTGGCTCAGCCAGGCCGACGGCTCCGTCAACGTCGCCTTCTACGACGCTCCGGACGCCCAGGCCCTGCTGGACGTGCTGAACGCGGGCTCGCCGCAGTCCATCAGCCGCCACGCCACGGTGATCGACGCCCGGCTCCAGCACCTGCACTTCGCCTTCGCCGACTTCCGGCGGGCGTCGTTCTTCGGGTCGGTCCTCAACCTGGCGGTCGTCGGGAACTCCGGCTTCGCCTGGCCCGCGTAGCCGCCCGGCCGGGCGGGCGGCCTCCTGTCCGCCCGGCCTCATCCCCGTGGATTGATGAGACACGAGGTTTGCATAACCTGAACCGCGTATGCAATACTGATGTCACACCGGGGCGCCGCCCCCACCACGCCCCAAGGAGAAGGCCATGAACCGCTGGGTCCTGGAAGTCCGCACCGCCCCCAACCAGCAGGCCGCCTTCGGTACCGCCCTCCCGGACGTTGTCCCGGTCGACTACAGCGCGCCCGGCTCCGAGATGATCGACTACTTCGGAGGCACCCCGGCCTACCTCGTGTGCGACACCGAGGGCCCGCTCAAGCCCCTCCAGGAGTGGGCCCTCGCGAACTGGGACGTGGCTCACATCAGCCTTGAGTTCAGGGCCCAGCCCGCCTTCCGGAACGCCTGAACCTCCCGGCCGGGCGGGCGGCCCCCGCCCGGTCCATCCCCGTGGATTGATGAGACACGGGGTTTGCGTAACCTGAACTGCGTATGCAATACTGGTGTCACACCGGGGGGCAGGAGCCCCCACCACGCCGGAGCCCAGGGGGCCATCATGCTGGAGATCACCGTCACCGAGACCGTCATCGTCACCCGGACCGTCACGGTCACCGTCGCTCCGGCGGCGCCCGCGCCGGTGGTCCCCGTCCTGGAGGTCGCGGAGGACGCGTGCCCCGACTGCGGCGGCGAGATGGGCGACTGCTGCTCGGACCCCTCGTGCAACCGGTACTTCTGCGAGTGGTGCGAGTTCGGCCCCGGCAACTGACCCGGCCCCCCGCCCGGCCGGGCGGGCGCCCGGACAACACGAAAGGCCCGACGCTCCCGGCGTCGGGCCTTTCGGCGCTGCTCACCTTTTCCCTGCGTGCACAAGCGTACACGGAGCGTTACCTCACTCGAACCGGCCGCGCGACTCCCGCCCGCACGCCGTGCACCGCACCCACGGCCACAGCCTGGCCCCGGCCTCGTGACTGCACTGCTCGCACTTGAGCCACGGCCGCTCCGTCGCCGACACCTTCGGCTGGACCCCGGCCAGCGACGCCCCCAGGTTCGCCACCAGCCGCGTCGTCCGCGTCAGGAAGTCGCTGCCGCAGCCCCGGCACGCCGCCGCCAGCCGCGCCGCCGGGACGTCCGGCGGCCAGCCCCCGGCGGGCGGGTCCAGGTACTCCAGGCGATGCTCCAGGACCAGCGAGCCCACCTGACGGCACTTGGCACACGGGCCCTGCACCGGACCCTCCCGGGGCCACATCTCCGGCGGCAGCTCCCGCTCCTCAGGCACCGGCCGCCACCTTCTCCCGCGCCACGCACCGGCGGCAGATCACGAGCAGCCCGGCTGGCCCGGCGGCCAGGTCCTCCTGGAACACGTACTCCTCGCACCCGGCGCACAGCGTGGCGCCCTCGCTGACGCGCTGCATGGCGTAGGCCGCCGCGCCGGAGTTGGAGCGGGTGTCGAAGCCCCCGCCCAGCAGCGGGTCGGGCTGCACCGGGTTGGCCTGGGACCAGGTGTGCACCGCCTCCGCGAACTCCGCCGGGTGCAGCTCCTCCAGGTCCGGCCGGGTCGGGTCCAGGCCGTGGGCCTGGGCCACGGCCACGGCCGCGCACGCCTCCGCCAGTCGCCGCCGCGCCTTCCAGTCCTTCACGTCAACGCCCACCGCGTTCCTCCAGCAGTCTCGCCCGCCGGGCGGCCCGGTCGGGTTGTCCCTTGGTGCCGCCGTGGAGGCGCACCTGGCGCTCCTGGTCGGCTGTCAGCAGCCTGCACGGCAGCGTCGTGACGCCTTCCGCCCCGGCCCGTGCCAGACGATGCCAGCCGTCGATCACGAACGGCGAATCCAGCTCCTTGAGGTAGACCGCCAGCAGCGGCTCCTCAAGGTCCACCGTCTTCGCATGCTCCCGGTCCACGCGGATGAAAGGCAGGAGCTGGAACGCCGACTGCACCGTGAACGGCTGGACCGGCAGCCCGGCCGCCAGCGCGGCGGCGGCCGTCACGTCCCACGTGTACGTGAGGAACGAGAACATGTCCCGCTCCTCCTCGTCAGTCGTCATCGTCGCCCCCCGGATCGTTGGCGAGCTGACGGCCCCACGCCCCGATCACCGCGCACATCGCGCGCGTGTCATCCGCGCACACGTCGATCTGGGGCCAGCCGTCGCCGGTGCCGTGGGCGGCCACGGCGTCCCCGCGCGGCGTGATGTAGCCGACGTGCATCGGCTCGCCGTCCTTGAGCTCACACGTGATCCACTGCCTGCCGTCCAGCCCCGCCAGCGCCTCCACCTTGAAGGTGATCTCCACCGCGCTCATCACGTCAGCCACCGCCGCCGCCTCCTCGCTTCGCCGTCTCTTGCTTCATCCACGCGGATGCGTACGCCTCCACGTCCGCCGCATGCTCCCGCAGCACCCGCTGACGCGCCATGTGCAAAGCCAGCTCCCAGCGCGCCCTGGGGTCGCTGGAACCGGCCGCCCGCAGCGCCGTCCTGATCTGCCGGGCGGCGTCCGCCGTGGCGTACGCGCGAGCCTGCTGGTTGCCCCCACGGAAGAACACCCCCCGCGTCAGCTTCCGCCACTCGCTCCGCGTGTGGACCACCACCTCGCCGTCCCGCACCATGTGCGACAGCAGGGTGGTGAACACCTGGTACGGGAACATCTTCCGCAGGTCGTACGAGCCGCAGCCCTCGGTGTCCACCCCGAGCACCGCGCACATCGCGAAGGACAGCTCGCCCACGGTCTTGGGCTCGCCGTCCACCAGCGCGAACGCCTGCTCTATCGTCTCCCGCGTGGGGACCGGGTCCACGGCCCGGCCCCCCTCCGCACTCGCCATCGCCTACTCCTCCACCGCCGTGTGTCCCGGGTTGTACCGGACGTTCCTGTTGCCCCGCCTGGGCTTGTAGGGGATCTCCGCCCCCATCAGCCCCAGCATCTCGATCGCCGCCGCCTCGTCCACCTTGTCGCCGTCCCTGCCGTACGTGATCGCCATGGGCCCGTAGACGCCCGGCTTGGGCCGCCCGATCATGGCCGCGTACATCTCCTTATCCTTCTCCAGGGGTCCGATCTGCGCCCTGAGTTCGGCGTACTTCTCCGCCGCGAACGCGATCTCCGGAGCCGTGTGGACCTGGAGCGCGGAGCTGTCGCCCGGCTCCGCGTCCGGCCCGAAGCACGCCCGCAGCCACGCACAGCCGTCACACACCCACGACAGACCCGGCCCCCGGTGGCCGCGCGGCGCGGCGTCCGGCGCGGCCGACAGCCGCACCAGATGACGCACCTGCTCCTCGGTGGCCTCCTCGGCGTCCTCGCCGAACGGCTCGATGTGCACGGCGACCTCACCGTTGGCGCGGTCCATGTAGAGCCAGGCGATCCACGCCACCGGCATCCCCCACTGCCGGATCCCGGTGGCGTAGCCGCGCACCTGCACCCGGTGCTCCTCCTTCACGCCGTCGTGCTCCACCCCGCCCAGCAGGTAGGCGCCCAGCGTCTTCAGATCGATCACCCCGCCGCCCATCACCTCCGTGTAGCAGTCCGTCGTCCCGTCGATCACCTGGTTCCGCACGAACTCCCCGGTGTCATCCGCGTAGATGGGCACCTCCAGCCGGACCGGCATCTCCACCGCGCCGTCCGCCAGCTCGGCCGCGAAGTACGGCAGGTACTTCTCATGGATCCACGTCCCCAGCAGCGCCTGCCTGGCCTCGGTGTCGTAGGCCAGCTCCGGGTCCGACGGCGGCACCCCGGCCAGCTTGTACGCCGACTCCCGGGTGCAGCCGCCCAGCCCCGACATGGACAGCAGCCACATCCTCTCCTCGCCGCGCCGCTCCTGGTTCTCGCGGTTGGCCTTCTTGAAGGCGCGCCCGGCCGCCCGCTCCAGGCCCTTGCGCAGGGCGGGGACGGCCGCCAGCGGCAGCGGCCCGGTACGGGGGGCCGCGCCCTGGGGCTCCAGCGCGGTCACTCGCCACCGCCCGGGGCATCGGTGCAGGCGTCGGCGTGGAGGCCGGTCTGGATGACGTGGTCGGTGAGGCAGCCGCACGGCAGCCGGTCATCGTCCGGCCGCCCGGCCGACCGGGCGGCCGGGCGGGCGGCCGGACTGGCGGGCGGCGCCGCGCTCGCCTGCTCCTTGCTGGCGGCTTGGGGCGCCCCGGCCTCGGCCTGGCCTCCGGACGTCCCCCCGGTGCCTGCCTGCTCCTTGCTGGCGGTCTTCTTGGCGGTCGTCTTCTTCGCGGCCCGCTTGCGGGGCTTCTTCACCGGCTCCGGCTCGGGTGCGGGAGCGTCGGCGGGCTCCGTCTCCGCCGGGGTCTCCCCGGCCGTCTCCGCCTCTAGCAATCCACGCAGATCGGCCAGGGTCTTGGGGCCGTCGTCCGGGCTGGCCGGGTCCAGGATGCCGCTGCTCTGCTCCCCGGCCAGCGTGTCGGCCGCCCGCATCGCGTCCGTGAGCACATGCCGCACACTGACCTGGCCGGTCTCGTCCGAGCCGTAGTCCAGCAGCGTTCCGTCCCGGCACTCCATGAACAACTGGCGCAGCAGGTTGAGGCGCATCTGCCCGTTGGGCTGCTTCTCGGTGAGCTGCATCAGCCGCAGCGTCTGGAGCACCTGGGCCCGGCGCTCCTCCCGGATCACCACCACCTGGGACGCGTTCTGCGGCTCGTCGGCGTGCTCCTTCAGGTCCGCGCCCAGCCCCAGCAGCACCTCCGGACAGAACCAGTTGACCGCCCTGGTGGTCACGCGGGCGACGAGCATGTCCTCCGGCATCCGCGTCCAGGCGTCGGCGTACTCGTACGACGGGTCGGTGTAGCCGCGCTCCATCGCCTCCGTGATGGTGAAGCTGCACTCGTGCTTCTCTCCGTCGGCCAGGGTCACCAGCGCCACCGCATGGAAGCGGTCCCGCTCCACGAAGTCGATACGATGCCCGGCCCGCCGCGCCAGCGCCCGGACCAGCTTGGCCCGGCGGCCGACGTCGCCGTCCTTCGTGGCGTACAGCTCATCCCAGGCCACGGCCAGGGGGATATCCATGCCGCGCGCCCGCATCATCAGCGCGAGGATGTCAGCGGGCTTGCCGTGCAGGTGGGAGGGCATGAACAGGTGCGCCTCAGCCAGCATCTCTGCCATCTGGAGCATCTGGATGAAATCGGTGGGAACGTCCGTACCGGGCAGGCCGTGACTGGACACGTCCACCAGTCGCGTGGATGCTGTAGCGGTCGGATGGTTCTGGGGAGTCAATGGCTTGGTCCTCACGATCTTCTTCGACGCCGTGTAGGTGGCCCCCGGTGCGTGCCGGGGGCTACCGCTTTTTCTACTTCTTCGCGGCAGCCTGGGCCCGCTGCTTCTCCCGCCACACTTCCAGAGCGTGGTTCACCCGGTCCTCAAGGCTGGGGTGGCCTTCGGCGGCGGGTCGCTCGGCGAGCCGCTTGCGCACCCAGGCGATGTCCGGCGACAGCCCGAACTCCGCCGTCCGCCGCACCACCCACCGGTCGATGCCGTCGCCGTCCAGGCGGCCGGTCTGCTCACCGAACTCGATCACCCTGGGCTCGGACCAGCCGTACGTCTTCGGCTCGATCTTCACGTCGGCGGGGATGAACGCGCTCCGGCTGCGCATGAAGTAGACCGCGTTCTTCTTGAGGCCGTAGGCGTACGAGCACAGCCACGACGACAGGTACACATCGGGCGTACGGCTGTAGCGCGTCTTGACCAGCGTCTCGGCCTTGGCCAGGCTGCCGTCGGGGGGCGGCCCGATGGGGCGGCCGTCCGCGTCCAGCCGGTCGGCCTCCATGCCGAAGCGCTGCGAGCGCTTGGGGTCCCAGCCGAACCGGTCGGCCGCGATCACGATGTCCGGCCCGAGCATGTGACCCTGGTCCAGGAGCCGGTACAGGTGTCCGCGCGACAGGTACAGCCCCTTCGCGAGGTCCATGTGGCTCCAGAAGACCCTGGTCAGGCCCTCTTTCTCGTCTTGTTCCATAGCGTGCAAATCTCCTGTCTCGGATACATGAAGTTTACGCGTGGGGGCGGGGGCTGCTACGCCCCCACGCAGGCGGCCTACAGGTAGATCCCGTAGTACCGGTCGCTGTCGTACTGCCCCTCGTACGGGCGGCACTCCGGGCAGTGATCCTCCCGGGGCATCGCCGGTGCCACGGAGCAGCTCGCACACTCCACCACCATGGGCGCGTCGCACATGTGCGCCTGGTGGGGCTCACCGCACGGCTCGCCCCCATCCGCGCAGTCCGGGCACATCAGGTTCCCGGCGGCGTCGGCCACGTGAGCGTGCGTCATCTCGTACTGGACGGGCATGGGCCGCCCGAGCGTGACCACGATGCGCTCCAGCTTCACCGGCTTCGGCAGCCTGATCAGGAGCAGGTCACACTCGGCGCACAGCCCGGCCTCGTGCTCCCAGTCCCACTTGGGGTCGGGCTGGCGGATGACCCGCTGGCCCTGGGCTTCGATCAGCGTCTGGGCGGTGTCGCCCTCCGCGATGAGCCGCGCCAGTTCGGCGTGCGACTCGGGCCATCCGTTCTGCTTCAGCACTGCGTCTGCGGTGAGCTTCATGGCGTGGTCCCTTCCGTGGTCCCCCCGGTGCCGTGTGACACGAGATTAGCACGCGCGGCATGCGTGCACAAAGGTCACGGCGCCCGGGTGACACGAGATGAGCCCCTGGCCGACGGGGGCCAGGGGCTCAGGGGCACCCGGCGGCGGAGGAACTGCGACGCCGCACCATCCGCCGGGCGGAACCCCACACTCTAGGCCGGGCTCCCCCCCGCCACCAGCGCACGGATGTACGCCTTGACCTCCTCCATCGACGCGAACGACGACTTCGGCGGGGGCAGCTCGCCGCCCTCCTCCTGCGGCGCGTCACCGTCGTACAGGTGCCAGGTCCGCCCCGCCTCGTACCACCACGGCGCGAACTCGCCCTTGCTCTGGCGCGGCTTGCTGGCCCACTGGACCACCGCCCACCGGCGCTCATCCACCACGCCGTCCGCGTCCGTGGCCGTCAGCGCGAACCGCTGGCTGCGGCCCAGGCGGCTCGCCTCCACGTGGATCCCTTCGGGCTGCTCGTGCTCAGACACCGTTCACGTCCTCTGCTCGGTCGTTCACCTGGTCCATGCGCACCTGGGCCGCCTCGGCCAGCCCCCGCTGGATCAGCCCGACGGTCTCGGTGTGCCCGTCGGGCACCGTCACGCGCGGCATGTCCCCCCAGGCCCCGGCCATTGTGAGCGCCTTGCCCACGGCGGTCAGGGCGACGGTCAGCGTCCCGAGCAGCACCCCGTCCGGCGGCAGGAACTCCACCTGCTCACCGCCCAGCGCGTAGTCCCGGGCGCCGGTCCAGTGCCGCGTGTGGCTGGCGACGTCCGCGACGATCGCCGCCGCCGCCACTCCACGCAGATAGCCCGCCAGGAGGAAGTCCACGTGCTCCGCCTGGTCGTGGTGGAGCGGCGCGCCCAGGGTGGCCAGCGCCTCCAGTGCCCCCACCAGCAGCGTGTGCCGCGAGCCCGGCCGGGCCTGGTTCATCAGCTCCCCGGCCAGGGCCTCGCCCGGCCAGGTCTTCAGGGGGCGCGGGGTGGTCCATTCGATCATGTGTGTTCTCCTCAGTTCACCCGTCCGGCCGGGCGGCCGGGCGGCCGGACGGCTCACAGCCATGGCACGTCGATGAGCGCGGCGGCGAGCTGGCTGCCCGCCGCCCGCATCCACATCCGGGCCAGCTCGTGGTCGCCGGTGCGCCAGTAGTCGGCCGCTTTCTCCAGCGCGACGGCCGCGCCGTACTCGACGACGGCCCGCTCCGCCTGGAGCGGGCTCGCTCCGTCGGCGCTCAGCCGCAGCGCCTGAGCGTGCACGGAGCACGCCAGTGCCCAGTCGGTCTGCGGGGGCGGTCTGCCGAACCTGACTGCCATGGCTGGTGATCCCTTCGGTTGCCGTGTGAGACACGACATTAGCGGGCGCCTACTGGTGTATGCAAACCTCATGTCTCGCATGACTGGCCGGTCGGCCGCCCGCCCGACCGCCCGGCCGTGTGACATGAGATTTGCATTGAGTATGGGCCGACGCTAATGTCATGTCTCACACCGGGGGCGCCGCCCCCACCACCAGGCACAGGAGGCCACATGATCAGCCAGCTCCCCAACGACGGCACCAGCCCCATGCGCCGCGCCATCGAGCGCCGCATCGAGGCAGGCGACCCCAACGTCAGCCGCCTGAGCGAAGAACTCGACATCCTGGACGAGGCCATCCGCGCCGTGTTCACGGCCGGAATGCAGAACGTGATGCGCATGGTCCCCGGCTCCTCCGCCCCCATGGCCGAACGCGCCCTGCACTCCCTGATCCTGGACCGCGTGACCGTCGCGCTCGACGAGGAGCTGGACACCGCCGACCAGATCCGCCGCGACGGCTGACCGGGCGGGGAGGGCGGCCCCCGGCCGCCCCCCTCGCTGGCGCCACGCCCCCGCCCGGGGGGGAGGGGGCGTGGCGCCTGCCGGGGAGAGCCCCCAGCCCGAACGAGGAGACACCTTGAACGACACCGCACCCACCCCGTCCGACGACTACCAGATGGGCGTGAGCACCATCTACGGCGAGCTCACCGACGAGGAGAACGCCCCGGGCTGGACCCGCGCCATGGAGGAGCTGGTCCACCTGGTCCACACCACCTACGAGGAGGAAGTTCTCCCGGTGGCCTACGGGCTGACCGGTGACGACCCGGTGAGCCGCGCCATGGGGCGTGAAGCGGCGGCCTCGCTGGTGCTCACGCGTCTCACCGAGGCGGCCCAGGGCGCCCAGGCGGCGGCCGAGCTGGAGGACCTGCCCGCCACCGAGGACTGATCAGCGTGGATGGGCGGCCGGGCTCCCCCAGGGTCCGGCCGCCCGCCCGCCCGTGTGACATGAGATTTGCGCACGCGGATCAGAGTATGCTAACTTCGTGTCTCGTAAGGGGAACCGCCCCACCACGCACCACCCGACTCGCCGAGGAGCCCGTCATGGCCACCGCCTACATCGTCGCCGCCACCCCCTCCAGCCCCGAGCCCAAGCGCATCTCGAACCTCAAGAGCGCCAAGACCGAGGCCGACGCCCGCGCCAAGCTGGACCGCGTGGATGTCGAGGTCCGCACCGAGGCCACCAGCAAGCTCACCTACACCGCCCAGGGCGCGCCGGTCGCGACCGCCCCGGAGCCCGCCGCCCCGGCCGCCGACGACGAGACCACGCTGTCGGCCGCCGCCGTGACGGAGACCCTGGCCAGCGAGCAGGCCGGGCGCGACGCCGAGGACGCGGCCGTGGCCGAGGCGAACGCCGTCGCCGAGCGGGCAGCCGACGACGAGGACGGCGAGAGCGGCGAGGAGTTTGACGCCCTCCTGAACGCCGTGATCGACGAGGCCACCGCCACCGTCGCCCAGGCCGCCGCCATCACGGCCGCCCTGGAGAACGCCCCCGACCAGGAGGACGAGAACAGCGACGAGGACGCCGCCCCGGCCGCCGACGCCCACCGGGGCCAGGCCGCGTGCGGCTGCTCCGTGGAGAAGATCGTCGAGACCGGCGAGCACGGCAAGGGCTGCGCCGACGCCCCCAAGGCGGCCGAGGCGGCCAAGGCCGTGGAGCGCGACAAGCCCGCACGGGCCCCCCGCACCGGCACCGGCGGCGGCACCCGCCGCGAGGCCCAGGGCGACGCGGCCGTGGAGGGCTGGGAGCTGCTGTACGACAAGCCCAAGCAGAAGGCCCAGGTCGGCCGCAAGGACGGCAAGTACGCCCTCATCTGCACCACCCACAAGCACGCCCACCCGCTCACGCGGCTGGTCCAGGAGCGCGGCCTGCGTGGTGGCCGCCGCTCCGTGTGGTGCCCGAGCTGCACCGACAAGTGATCCACGCGGATCACACTGGCCGCCCGGCACCCCGCCGGGCGGCCAGCCCCGTGGACAGAGGCGTGAACCCTGATGTCACCGTAGGTACGTGACACGGGATTTGCGCACGGTCCGAGGGGTTGATAGTTTGATGTCACACCCCCCGGCCGCCGGGCCGGGGGCCAAGCCACCGGAGGACCCCATGGCGGACACCGCCACCGACACCACCCCCGAGCCGCGCAAGGTCCGCGACATCGCGGCCGAGATCCGCTCCACCTGGCCGAAGATCTACTTCGGCGCCGAGCCGTACATCCAGGCCATGGAAGGGCTGGACAGCGTGGAGGACAGCTTCGGCGACGACTCCGGCGACGGCATCGTCCGCCGGTTCCTGGTGAACGCGGGCACCTGGCGCGGTGAGGACGCCCGCCGGATCAAGGCCGAGCTGAAGGCCATGGTCGGGCTGAAGTAGCCTGCCCCGCCTGCTCACCTGACCGCCCGCCCGCCCGGCCACCTGGCCGGGCGGCCACCCCCTGGAGCTATCCGCGTGGATGAGGACATCGAGACCGAGGTCTGGGACGACGACGAGGACGACGAGCCGACCCAGAAGGTGTGGACGGACGGCGGCCTGGTCCGGCTCATGGCCCGCCGGTGCGACACGTGCATCTTCCGCCCCGGCAACCTGATGCACCTACAGCCTGGCCTCCTGAAGTACCTGACGGAGTCCGTGACCCGCGAAGAGAGCTTCATCACCTGCCACGACACCCTCAGCTACAACCCGGGTGAGCTGCCGCAGGCGATCTGCCGGGGCCAGGAACAGCACCCCGAGGCCGGGCCGCGCTCGCTGTTCCTGCGCGTCGCGAAGGCCCAGGGGGAGATCACGCTGCTGCACCCGGACGGCCGGGAGGAGACGGTGCCGTACACGGTCACCCCGTCCGCCTACACCAAGGAACAGGACGAGCCGGGTGAACGCCCTGCTTTCATGCACGGTGAGTGACACAAGGTTTGTGCACGCGCGCCCTGTCGGATAGCGTGATCACACACGGCACCGAAGAGAGGATCACTCCATGGGCGAAGAGCCCAGCGACATGAAGCTGGAGCGCGGCCAGCGGCTCCGGCTCATCTACCACCCGAACAACCACGGCCCCGGCGGCTCCACCGACCCGACGATCGAGGAGTTCCAGTCGATCGGCCGCGCCCTGGACGAGTTCGGGCAGCGTGTCCGGTCCCAGCGCGGCATGGTCCGCCAGGCCGGGAAGTTCGGGCCGCCCGAGCCCACCCACTGGCCCGACGGCAACGACACCGCGTTCATGGAGGTGTGGATCGTCAACAGTGCCGACGTGAAGGGCGAGGCGCCCAGCGTCCCGGAGGACGTCTGGCAGCGCTGGACCTGGGCCGACGACGGCCAGGTCTGGCGGCAGGACTTCTAGGAGGAGCCGATGGCGTACAGCCTGCTGATCAACAGGCCTCGCTACCGCGAGATGCGGATGGAGGCCGCCCGCTACACCCACGTCACCGGCGAGCAGACGTACCTGTACGCCTACTCGCCCGGCGGCACCGGCACCGACGCGGGCACACGGTTCGTGTTCCGCGACACGGTCTGTCACGGCATCGGCGCCGCCCTGAACTACGCCCGAGCACTCGGCGCCCTCGCCGAGCAGCGGGTTCGCGATTCCGCAGCAGCGGACGCGCACCAGGAACTCATCGACAGCACGAAGGACTACATCACGTGAACAAGAACCAGCTCGCCGCCGCCATCGCCGACCGCATGGACGGCGCCACCCAGACCCAGACGAAGGCGTTCCTGGATGCCCTGGTCGACGTCGTGCAGGACACCGTGGCCGCCGGGGACGAGAAGGTCGTCATCCCCGGGTTCGGCACCTGGGAGCGCAAGTTCTCCGGCGCCCGCACCGCGACGAACCCGGCCACCGGCGGGAAGATCGACGTCCCCGCCCGCTACCGCGCTTCCTTCAAGGTGGGCTCCACCTTCAAGGACGTCGTGGCGACGGGTAAGACGGCATGAGCCTGGGCAGGCGGCGCCGTCCCGGACGGCGCCGTCGCGGCCCTGGGGAGGCCGTCTGGGAGTGGCTGGGCGCACGCCTGGACCGGGCCATGGACTGGGCCAGCGGCCGGTGCGGCAGGGCGGTGAACGGCCGGTGGTGAGCCCGAGCAGGATCGTGGTGGTGGCCCACCACCAGAACGCGGGGGCCACGCAGACCGGCGACGGGGACTGGCGGCCGGACGCCTGGTACCGGCCGGAGTTCTGGGAGCCCGACCGGGCCAGGGCGGCGCGGGCGCTGCTGGACTCGTACCTGTCCGACACTCCGGTAGCACTCGCCCACATCGGCTACCTCGTCGATCAGTGGGTCCGGCCGGGCGGGCGGGCGGCCGACCGGCCGGATGCCCCCCCGGCCGACCTCAGGAGCGAACGCGGCGTCAAGGCGGTGCACATCGTGGCGCTCTGGCTGGACGAGGTGCTGTACGGCCAGGGCCGGGAGCAGTTCCACCGGGAGGAATGGCCCGCGCTCCAGCTCACCGCCGACAGCATGGCGCGGGCGGACTTCTGCCGGATGGACTTCCGCGCCCTGGTGTCCGAGTGCCTGGAGCGGGGGGTAACCCCGGCGCCGATCTCCTCCGGCCGGTCCGGGCGTCCTGTCTGAATTCCCGTTCAGCGCATGGCATGATGCCCGTAGGGCCTCGTCGCTCCCTTCAGACACGGTGGGTGGCGGGGCCCTGACTCGTCCCTGTGATGAGACACGAGATTTGCGCGCGGTATCCCGTGATGCTAATCTCGTGTCACACGGCAAGCAGGAGACCGAGGGAGACACGATGTACCGGACGCGCACCCGCCGCCACCACCGCGCCGCCGTCCTGGGCGCCCGCCGCCAGCCCACGCTGATCACGGCCCGCACCCTCCTGGACCGGCTCGGCCTCGGCGACGACTTCGCCGCCCGGTACGCCTCCCAGATCACCCGCACCGCCAAGCGTCTGGGCATCGCCCCGGCCGCCCGCACCTACACCCTGGCCAACGGCCGCCAGCGGCCCGCCGCCGCCTACGACCTGGCCACCCAGGCGCTCGACCTGCTTCGTACGCTCCTCGCCTACAAGCGGACGGCCCTGGCCTTCGGCCTCGCCGCCTGATCCACGCAGATAGGACACCGACCCGTCATGACCGAGAACCGCAGTCCCAGCCCCGGCAAGAACGCCTGGCTTGCCCGGCCGCGTGCCTACGAGAACGAGACCGTCAGCGTGAATCGCGGCCCGGCCCACACCGAACACGGCTACACCCGCGACGTCTACGTCTCCCAGGTCATCGACGAGCCCGGCAAGGGCGGGAAGAACCCGCCCCGGCGGGAGATCGTCACCCGGCTGCACTCCGCCGACGCCATCACCCTGGGCCTGCACCTGGTGGAGAACGGCGTCTTCGCGGAGCAGCGCAACGCCGAGGAAGGCGCGGGCGGCGAGCGGGAGCCGTTCTTCGAGCACCCGGCCGGTCACGACGAGCGGCGGATGGAGGAGGACTTCGCCCGCACCAACCTCCGGCTCCTGGAGGCCGTCCTGGGCCGCGTCCAGCACTGGCAGGACACACACCCCGACGTGGCCGACTACCGCGTCACCGGCGTCCTGGACGAGGGCCGCAAGATCCGCAGCTACCTCCGGTACCTGGCCGACGACACCACGCCCGACCTGGCCGCCGCCCGCCGCCAGCTCCACGAGGACGGCTTCTTCGCCCGGGAGGACGACGGCGAGCCCGGCGCCCTGACCGGCCACGCGGAGACCGACGCCCGCCCGGCCAGCCGCCGCGTGCCGCGCCTCGCCGCCCCCGGCCAGTACTACGTCACCGCCACCCGCGCCGTCCCGGTCACCGTCACCGACGTCTCCACCACGAACGTCGATCTCGTGGTGCGCGGCGACGAGGCCTCCGACTACCCCGACGGCATCACGGTGCCCCGCACCGAGCTGGGCACCTGGCTGGTCCTGGACAAGCCGGGCGACTGGGTGGTCCTTGAGGAGCCCCAGACGGAGGGCCAGTGACCGGCGCGCCGGAGCCGACAGAACCGGCGGCGGACACCGAGGGGCTGGACTACAGCGAGCTGACCACCGAAGAACTCCGCGACGTGCTGGCCGAAGGCGCCTCCGTGGAGGTGGACCTCGGGCCTGCGCTGTACGTCACCGTCAGCCTGGCCGACGTGGCGGTGTGGGTGCGCATGCCGCTCCGGGGCCGCGCCCTGCGGGAGCTGATGGAGAGCCAGCCGGACAGCCTCCGGCTGGAGCTGCCCGAACTGGAGGACTCCGTGGAGGCCCACGACGTCGCCCCCGGCGAGCCCGCCCTGCTCCACCGCGCACTGGAGGCCAGAGCCATGCTCGTCGGCCGCCCGAGCCCCGACAACGACTGATCCACGCAGATAGAGGACCAAGCCACATGACCGAATTCCCCGTCCGCCTGGTGCCCGTCACCGGCGGCTACGCCCTCCACTACACCGACTGCGACTGTCCCGACGGCGAGGGGCCCGGCCGCTCCCGCATCATGGCCGTCGGCTCCGCCCACGCAGCCCTCGCCAAGTTCCACGCCGAGCGCCCCGGCGGCATCACCCAGCCCGCACGGATCGTCCGCCGGGCGTGCGCCGCCAACGTGCCCATGACCGAGCCGGAGCCGATGAGCTGGCAGGAGCGGCACGGCCACTACATGCGGGAGGCCGCCCGCGCCCTCTTCGATCACGCGGACCACATGGTCTCCATGGGCGCCTATCACGGCGCGAAGATCACCGAGTCCCGGTTCGACGAGGACGACCACCTCGATCCGATCTGGATGCCGGGCAAGGACCACGTCCGCACTCAGGTGCGCACCGCCTACACCACCCGGCAGCTCCTGATCTGCGTGCGCGGCGTGAAGGACCCCCAGGCCGAGGCCGAGCGGCTGATCGGCCAGGCGGAGGACGTGTACCGGCGGGAGGTGGAGACGCTGACCACCGACACCACCCAGCACGCCGACGCCCTGGACGGGGCGTACGCCTACCTGGAGCGCATGGCCTCCGTCCAGCTCACCGGCTGGCTCCGCCTCACCCTCAGCCCCATCGTCGCGCACCGTACGCTGCGCGACGCCGTCGAATAGGAGCGCCACCCATGCCCGTGAACATGATCAACTGGCCGACGCCCGGCGTGCTGTACGACGACACCGGCGAGGGCGGACTGTTCGCCTATCTGGTGGTGCTGGCGCCCGAGCGCCCCGACGACCCGTGCAACGTGGACGTCTACGCCTACCTCAGCGAGCCGGACGCCCGGGTGCCGTTCCGGATGGCCGAGCCGCAGATCTGGGACGAGGGCGGCTACCACGACCGCGCCCGCACCCGGCTGCACGCGGCCCGCGCCGCCCTGGAGCGGGCCGATGAGGGCGACCTGGCGAGGAGCCTGACGCACCTGCGCGGCGAGGACGAGCTGTCCTTGGGGCTGCGCTGGGCGGGGTTCCTGGGAGCCACCTCCGCGTCGCTGAGCAACCGGCACGTCGGCGGCTACTACGAGGCCATCCCGGACGACCTGACGCCCACCGGGCGAGCCGTCTACGACGCCCTGGCCAAGGAGTACGGCGAGGGCGACGTGCACATCATCACGCTCCTGGACACCTGAGAGGACCCGCACATGGCTACGCAGGCGATCATCGCCCGGCTCACCGACCCCGACGACCCCACGAAGTTCGCGGGGATGTACGTGGGCGGCGACGGCTACCCCACCCACACCGGCCGCGCCGTGTGGCGCCAGGTGGTCGCCCACTTCAGGGGCGACCTGGACCAGGCGGCCCGCTACTACATCGACCAGCACCCCACCGGGTGGAAGCTCCTCGGGGCGGAGGCCATCGGCGACGACATCTGCTACTGCCACGACATGCACGAGGGCGAGCAGGACCACTGGCTCAGGACCCAGGACCAGGTGGACAGCATCGACTACACCTACGTGCTCCGGCCCGAGGGCCTGGAGATCCTGCGGCACGGCCGGGGCGCGGGCAGGCTGATCGTGCCCTGGGACCAGGAGCGCGTGAACTGGGAGGCCATCCAGGAGAAGGCCATCGCCCTTTAGAGGGACGTGTGACATAACGTATGCGCCCCCCGTCCGTGGTGGATAACCTCATGTCACCCGGGCGGGGGCCCGGCCATCAGCGAAGGAGGACCGATGACCACTGTGAGCACAGAGCGGGAGCAGGCCGCCGCCGAAGAGGGCCGCCGCAACGTCGAGCTGCGGCTGACGCAGTTGCAGGGCGAGGACTACATCATGCCCGGCTGGCAGACCGCCTGGAGCGTGGACGACCAGTGCGTGACGATCCTGTTCCAGCCCTGCCACCAGAGGATGCCCGAGGCCATGAGCGAATTCGAGTTCCGCATGTGGCTGCGCGGCTGGGACGCCCGGCGGGCGGCCGTCATGGCGCGCAAGCCCCGGGCGGAGAAGGTCCGCAAGCCCTGACACCGCCCGTACTCTCAGCCGTACACCCTCCCGCACCCCACCCCCTACCTCTCCCGCCCGCCCGGCCGCCCGACCGGCCGGGCGGGCGGCCGGAAGGAGAGCCCCGCCATGTCGCTCTGGACGGCCGCCCGCCGCGTACTGGCCCGCGCGCGCCGCCGCCCCACCCCGGAGGAACGCCTGCTCTACGGCGAGACCATCCCGCTCCGCCTGGGCCCCAACTTGGTGATCAAGGTCAACCTCCACGACGGCCTGACCAAGAGCTTCACAGAGTCCGAGGCCATGGACGACGGCGAAGGCTACCGGCTGCTGCTGGCGGCCCGCCACGCCCTCACCTGCCCCCAGCCACCGCGCCGCCGGGGAGACCTCCCGGCCGTGCCCGACCCCGACCACCCCGGCGTGCGTACGATCCCCATCGCGCTCACCCACCGGCAGAACGAGCACGTGGGCGACATCCTGGCCGCCTACTACCGGCTCATCAACGAGGAGTAACACCGTGTCTGAACCCATCACCGACCCCGAGTGGGGTCGCCGAGTCGTGAAGGTCCTCAACGGCGACGAGCCCACGCAGGTCCTCAACGCGATCAAGCGGGCGCTCAACGGCCGCGTCGGCTGGGACCTGCCGCCGGAGTGGGGCCACATCTACCGGGCAGAGAACGGCCGGTTCCGCTGCCGCCCGATCCCGGTCCCCGACAGCATGTGGAACGCGGGCAACGGCGACCCGAAGAACGTCCTCGCCAGCTACCGGGAGTTCCTGACGGCACCGCGCGGCCCCCACCAGCGGGCCGCCGCCGACGCCATCCGCGCGCACATCCCTGACTCCCTGGTCGGCATGTATATGGTCACCGAGGGCTGGGCACCGCCCGCCCACAAGGTGAGGGCGATGTACGAGGCGTCCGAGCGCGGCGAGCGCACACCGGCCTACAAGGATCTCCCGGACCGGGTGGAGATCCGCGCCGGGGGGGCCGTCGACCTGGACGGCCGGATGTACCACGCCTCACAGCCCCGGCCCACCATGGTCCTGGACGGCTTCGTGGACGACCTGACCCCCGGCAAGATGGTGGGCGGGCAGATCCCGGAGCTGCTGCTGGGCATCCTGTTCTCCATCGCGAAGGACCGCACCGCCCGTACCTGATCCACGCGGATGGAACGCAGCCCCCGGCCGCCCGGCCGGGGGCTGCTGTGCGTACGGGGTCAGGGGCGCGCGGCCGGGCCTGCTGCCGGGTCGGCGGCGGCGGGCAGCGTGGAGGCCGTGCCGGGCTGGCCGACGCGCTTGGCGGCGAAGGTCTTGATGGTGACGAGGGCGATGGCGATGGGCAGCGCCCACCACACATCCAGCGGGGTGACGGCGACGATGACGGCACCGGCGGTGAACTCGACGGTGGACCACACGATGCGCTCCAGGGCATCCCACTTGAAGCGGGCAGCCAGAGCGGCGGGTATGGGCATGGGCCCCTCCTACTTGAGCTTGAGCTTCCAGCCGACCTCGATCTCGTCGGGGTCCTTGATCAGGTTCTTGTTGAGGGCCACCAGCTTGTCGACCGTGGTGTGGAAGCGGTCGGCGATGTCGCCCAGGGTGTCGCCGTCGCGGACGGTGTAGGTGGCCTGGCCGGGGACGCCGGGGCTCCAGGACGCCGGGTGCTTGAGACGCTCGGCCACGCGGGAGCGGATGGTGTTCATGGACGGCAGGCCGGGGCCGGACGGGTCGGGCTTGCCCGGCTGCCACTCCTTGTGGCCGATGACGCTGATGAAGCCGGTGCCGTCCTTGTTCCAGTCGTGGGCGCGCAGCAGCGCGGCCGACGCCCGCACCATCGCCTCCACCTGTGCGGGCGGCCAGTCGTCCGTGTTGTCGCCGAGGTTGATGGCCTCGAAGCCGTAGAAGCGCGCGTTGCCGTCGGTGTTGGCCTCGTCGTCTGCGGGGATGGGGGTCTCGTTGATGACCGCGCGCAGGACGTCGTCGTCGCCGAGCCCGGCGTGGTTGGCGCGGCCCCAGCCGACCAGGTAGACGGTGCCGTCGGGGGCGATGACGCCGTGGCACAGGGGGCCGGGCAGCCCCGTGTAGCCGTCCCAGCAGAGCTCTACGGACGTCTTGACGCGGGCGGCGGTGGCGCCGCTGGTGGCGGTGTGGTGGAGCATGACGCCCTGCATGGGGCCCCAGCCGTCGCCGCGCTGGCCTCGGTTGTGGGTCTTCCAGGTTGACTTGTATTCGACGACCTTGAGCCCTTCGCGCTTGAGCGCATCGAGGGCGGCCGTCGCGGAGAGTGGTTGAGCCATAACTGAAAGCTACCCGGCCGGGCGGGCGGCCGGGCGGCCGGGCGCGTCACAGTTCTCGAACGGCAGCGGGCACAGAAACGCCCCCGCCGGTCACCGCATGTAACCCGACAGGGGCGCACTGTGCGCGGACCTGTAACTTCGCTCCGTCAGCGTAGCGTCACGGACAGAAACCTGTATCGGAACTGGCCAAGAAAGTAGCGAACCGCTCGCACCGGGTGACGGCACCACCGGCGCCCCGCATGGCACAGGCACCGGCACGGCCGACCGCACCCCACACACACCCACGTGCAGCGACGCCCCCCTATGTGCGGGTGGGTCGAACACACGAGGCCCACATGCGAGCCGGAACACCGGCCCCCCTTACGGGTCAGGACACCGCTCACCCGTACGAGCCGCCCCCGGCCGCGCCCGCCGCAGCCTGAACCCCCGCATGCCCCGTTTCAGCCAGGCCACACCGACGACTTCCAGAGGCATCCATATCGGGCACCATAGGCCGGATGGAGCAGCCAGCCGTGGACCCGCGCCCGAACATCACATGTCCCGAATGTCTCAAGACGTCCTGGCATCCCGGGGACGTGGAGAACCGGTACTGCCCGTCCTGCTCGTGGTGGACCAGTGACCCGCTCCTGGCACCCCACAACCCGCACCCGTACGTTGGCGCCCATGACCAAGCCACGTGACCTCGACTCCGACGGCACAGACCTCAGCGTGCCGGAGCGCCTGGACGAAGCGGCCCGCCTGCTGCGCGCCCACCCGGCCAGCCCCCGCCACGCCGAAGTGATCAAGCTCCTCACCCTGGCCACCCTGCGCCTCGCCCGGCTGGAGGCCGCCACCCCCGCCGACTGGGGAGACACGGCGTCCCCCTACATGACGCTGAGCACCCTCGGCGCCCACCTGAACCGCACCGACTACTTCAGCGACATCCCGCCCCTGGAGCCGTGATCCGCGCGGATCAGAACAGGGTGCCCTCGGCCGGGGGCACCGCCCGCTGCGTGGTCGGCGGGTGATGGAAGATCTCCGTCCAGTCGTCCTCGTCCTCGGGGCTCACCCGCCGCCACGCGAACATCTCGTCGCAGCGCGGGCAGTACTGCGCCCAGTGCGTGTACGCCCAGTACGCCTTGCGCTGCACCTTGACCCACTTGGACCGGCCGTCCTTGGTCTGCGTGGATCGGACCACGCGCTCCCAGGTGGGCTCGGGGGTGTAGAACGTCATGCCCCTGGCGTTGCGCAGGGTGGGCCAGGCGCACGTCTCGCAGTCGGTGTCGGCCTGACCGCCGCCCACCAGGCAGATGAACGCAGGCAGTGCCCGCTCCCACCGGCCCCACCGGATCTCCCCCAGCGCGGGGTCCTCCATGGGCAGGGCCGGGATGATCCGGCGCGGCCCGCTCTCGAACTCGTCCGGCTCCGGCATCACGGCCTCCTCATGCAAACGGCCCCAGCGCGGTGGGAGCTGGGGCCGCCGGACTGCACGTCGGGCCGGTGCAGGCGAAGCGGTCTCAGCATGGCAGACGCCACCGACGGAGGGGCAGATTCCGCCCCAGTCCCCGGGGTTCGTTCAGTCGTGCGGGGTATGTTCGGGCAACCCCCAGTGACTCAAGCCCCACGCCCTGTCACAGTAGGCGGACGGCCAAGCCAGCCCCCTGCCGGGTGGAGGCGGGGCACCGGCTCCCCGAGCCCAGTGCCCCGCCACCCCGCTCGCCGGTGCTTCTCCCCAGTCGGCACCAGCTCCCCGCCCGCGTCGGCGGCTGCCCTGGGACGCCGTCCCGCAGTCCCAGGCTCCCCGCTCCCCGTTACCGGCCGCCCGGCCGGGCGGCCGGGCAGACCGGCGGATACGGGCCGCCGGGCGGAGGATCGATCCGCAGATCGTTCCCCACCACCGTGCCCCGGCGCATCCCCGTAGACGGCGAACGGCGTAGCCGGTTGGGCCAACTGGCAGAGCGATGCCCCCCGGCAGGGGGAAGCCGGGGGGCATCGTGGCGCAGCGCAGGGGGGGCGGCGCTACGCCTGCTGGGCGACAGGCTGCGGAACAGCCTGCCACTGACCGGCCGGGGGGGCGGCCGGGTGCCCGCCCGGCCGGGCGGCCGGGCCGTCGGACTGGAAGTTGCCCGACACGCGCAGATGCGCACCGGCCAGCGTCTGCACCCCCTGAGGCGCACCCTGCGGCGGGGCCTGCGACCCGACCGACATGAGCGGCGAGGTGTGCTCGGGGGCCGCCTGGTCCGACGGGTACAGCGGCGCGTCGTTCCACCACGGCTGGTCGTACAGCCGCTCCGTGCCGGGGCTGTCCACCGCGATCAGGCTCACCGACTCGCCGTCCACGCTCAGGTCCGTGACCGTCCCGTGGAACACCGCCCGCTCCCCGTTGCGCGGCGACACCCGCGTCAGGATCAGCGTGTCCAGCAGCGGCACCGACTCCACCAGCGGCTGGAACTCCCCGTCCGGGTCCTCCAGCGGCTGGGCCCGGTCCCAGTACAGGCGCGCCACGCGCACCTTGCCCTCGTGGACGCCGAGGTGCTGGCCCGTGTGCCTGACCGTGACCGGGACCGTGGTGTTGTCGTACCGCCGCAGGTATGCCTTCAACATCGTCTCTCACCGCTCCTGGCGTCGCTTTCAGGGTCCGGGCAGCGTACTGCCGACCCCGGCGCCCCAGGGGCGCACGCCCGCTCTTCACACGATCGGCTGGAAGCCCTCACGCCCCGTAACCAAATCACGACAGGGCGAAGTTGCGGAACTTGCCCTCGAACGGATTGACCGTGTCACCGTTGGAACCCTCCTCCTTCTCCAGCCACACCCACCCGCCCCGGTACTGCGTGTCGGCCGTCGTCACCGTGTACTGGGTACCGCCGCTCGTCGTCCGCCGGAACGTGATCTGCGTCGGCGAGACCGTCAGCCGGTACGAGTTCCACACGTCAGCGGCCACCGCCGGAGTCGACGCCACGGCCAGGTAGCTGATCGCCGACGCCTGGCTGGCCCACTTCGCGATCCCGATCTCGCCGTTCTGCCGCTGGAACACCCGGTACAAGGTCTTCTGGCCCTCGGGGTAGGCGGACGGGTTCTGGACCGCGTCGGCCTGTGGCCAGTCGTACGTGTCCCGGTCCGAGGTCGCCCCGAACAGCAGCCCCATCTTCGCCCGCGTCGCGGACACCGTAGCCAGGGTGTTCCACTTCATGTCCCAGTCCAGCGTCCAGTTGGGCGGGTTGGCCAGCCCGAAGATGGGACACAGCCACCCCAGCAGCACCGACGGACGCCCCAGGTTGTCACCGAAGCTGGCCGGGAGGATGAGGCCCTGCTCGGCAGCCTCCGTCCGGCCGCGCACGAACCCCCCGTTGGACGCCACCGAGTGCTGATCCGTACGGAAGCTGAGCTGCCCGGTGCCGATCATCCGGTGCTCCCACGGATCGGTCTCCGTCCGGTACCCGTACGCCCACCCGGACGCGCCGGTCGCCCCCCGGTAGTACACCGGGTCATCGGCCATCGCACCCCGGATACCCAGGGTGATCACCCGGGTCCGCTCCACATGCCGCGACGTGGTGTACATGAGGACCTGGAACCCGGCGTTCTTGTACGTCGTGAACACGCTGTCGGCGTACTTGGTGTCCAGCAGGATCCAGGTGATCCCCGCCGCCGTCAGCTCCGCCGTGGTGTACGGCAGCGCCGTGGTGTTGTAGGTGGTCGGCGTCGCCGGGATCATGATCGGCGTGATCCCCGCGTTGTTCACCGTCGTGGCGTTCGCGACCGTCCGCACCCCGATGAACGCCCACGCCTGGGCGCAGTACTGGAGCACCGCACGGATCGCCCCGACGATCGCCGTCGACTCCGGGTACGGCGACGTGGAGGCGGGGATGCACTCGATCAGCGCCACGGACTTCCCGTCGATCCGCGTCAGGAAATCCGTCAGGAGCTGCGTGTAGTAGGTCGGCTGAAGCCACCCGTACCAGCCGCCGCGCCGGTCGGTACGGTCGCCGCCGGAGGCGATGTTGAAGCCCTGCGGGTCGTTCTCGTCACCGGCGTAGTTGAGGACGGCCTTGGCCTGGGCCGCACTGAGCTGCCGGATGTCCTGGCTGATGTAGATGGACGTCCGGGTGTCGGTCAGGTCGTGGGTGCTCAGGTCGCTGATCACGCCCACGTCATCCGAGGAGGTGGCGCAGCGGAACTGGATGATGTCGCACCCGGTAGCCAGGCACCAGTCCACCTGATGCGGGCTGGAGTAGGCGCCCCTGAGCTGCGCCAGGTACGCCGCACCGACCGTGTTGGGCGCGGCCGGGAGATCGGCGATGGTCTGGAGGCAGGTGGCCGGGGTGGGCGGGGTGCCGCCCGACGGCACATACAGGCCGTCCGTGTTGAAGGCCGCCGCGTTCCCGGCCTGGTCCGAGAGCCGCACCTGGAGGTCGCCGGTGCCCTCGTTGTAGATGAGCCCCGGCCCCAGGTTCCCAGCCAGGCACGCCACGATTGCGGCACACCCGGTCTGGCCGCCCGCCGACAGACTGACCACGAACGGCGCCTGCACCGAGCCGTTCCCGGTCACGGAGATGGGCGAAGAGCCCTGAATCACGCACGAGCAAGTCCCGCTGCATCCGCACCTGGCCATGGCTAGCCCTCCTGGTTACCGAAGTCGTAGGGGATGAGGTGGTCGCGGCCGTCGGGCTCACACGCGACCTTCTGCCAGCCCTCGTCGGTGAAGAGCACGAGGGTGTCGGACATGGCGTGGACGGCGGTGAGCTGACGGCCGATCGCCCTCTGCGAGGCGACAGCCGCGCGGATCGGGCGCTGGCCCGCCCGCTGGCCGGGCAACGGGCTCATGTGGTCAGCTCCTCTTCAAGATCCGCGAGCGGCGTGAGGGTGACGCCGATCTTCTCCTGGCCGTTCTGCCAGGACCCCTCCACATCCGTGAGCGCGAAGCCCTGGAGCACCGGCGTGCAGAAGCTCTCGGCGAGGACGTCGAACCGCTCGCCGGGCACGAGCTGATGGAGCTTGACCGGCGCGGTGGAAGCCAGCGAGGAACCGTCGGGAACGCTGATGGTGATGGGGATGGGGTAGCGCCCGGCGATGGCGTCCTTGGCCGCTTCACGCAGATCGGCGTCGGTCACCTTCTCCTCGTCCAGCGACACCAGCACATCCAGCCGCCCGTACGCGGTCTTCGTCTTGCCGTACCCCAGGGTCTTGCCGTCGCTGATGTCCTGCTGGTCCTGGGTGGTGGCGAAGCCGTAGGTGCCGCCCTGGGTGCCGTCCTTGATGACCTCGATCTCGCCGGTGAAGTCCTCCATCGTCAGGCGCGCCTGGGCGCGGGTGGTGGAGGTGGGCCGGGCCCGCAGCAGGACGGTCCGGCCGATGGTGGTCCAGGTGAGCCCGCGCTTGGCCCACTCCCGCATCAGGTCACCCAGGTACGTGGTCCAGATGCTCGTGTTCGAGCTGCCGTCCTTCTCCACCTTGACGGTCGGGAGCCCGGCGGACCGCACGACCATGTAGTCCATGATCCCCGCGTAGTCGGGGTTGGCCAGCGACGACGCCGTCATGTTGAGGCGGATGTGGTTGTAGGCGATGGCCGTGATGGGTCCGGCCTTGCGCCCCTGAGCGTCCGCGGTACTCGCGGTGTAGGTGATCCGCCAGGTGTTGACCAGGTGATCGAACCAGGCGGTGACGTCCTGCGCCTGGATGGTGATGGAGTCGCGGCGGCCGGTGGTCTTGGTGACCGGGCCCTGCCACACCAGCTCGCCGTCCCGGTACAGCGTCAGCTCGTGCACCCACGGATGCATCTCCTTCAGGGCCTCGCAGCACTCCGTGCTGATGTTGCCCTTCAGGATCGTGACGGACGCCTCGGAGATGTCGTTGATGGTCCGGTTCCAGGTCACCTCCGTCAGCCGGTCCATCGCCGCCACGGCGTACGGCTGGGCGCCGCCGCGCCAGTGGATCTGTGCGGTGTAGGTGGAGGCGCACCCCAGGGTGTTGTCCTCCCCGCCCACGGCCGGGCCGCCCTGGTTGCAGCCGCCGTCCGGCACATAGGTGACCGCGTTGGAGACGTCCTCGGTGAGGGTGCCGTCGGTGCGCTGGATCACCAGGTGGTAGGTGATGGAGATGCAGCCCGGCGGCGCCGAGTCGAACCACGTGGATACGGCGGGGAGGGAGCCCGCGCCGGTCCCGGAGAACAGCGTCTGCCGGGTGCCGTCGACATCGCGGATGATCTCCCACGACTGGATCGACTCGGTGTCCTCCACGCTGACGGTGAGCTGGACGCCTTCCTCCGGGGCGACCACCACCTCCGCGCGGATCGGCTGGGAGGTGTCGACCTGGGCCGTGATCCCGTACAGGGCGACCCGCCGGGGCGAGTCGCCGACGGCGAACCCGAACGTGAACTGCGGGCCGGACGGCATGTCGAAGACCGCCACGGCCTCCGGCTCGCGGTAGTCCAGCGTCAGCCCGACCGTGTTCTGCACCCGGTCCACCACGTTGCCGGACCGCATATCGACCACGGTCCACCACGCGTTGCCGTTGCCGTCCGGCGGCGGCGGGTTGGTGTCGTCCTCGCTGTAGGCGCTGCCGTGCTGCTGGTAGACGTACTCGCCGAACGCCGTCCACGACTGGAAGTCCGGGTAGGAGGGGCGGGGGAACTGGTAGAGCGGCGCGGTGAAGATCTTCGCCTTGAAGTCGGCCAGCGTGAACACCGCGTACTGGGTGGTGCCGCCCGCGTTGTAGGCGACGGTCATCCGCCCGTTGACCAGGTCCAGGGCCGGGGTGATGGACGTGAGCCCGGTGAACGGCTCGTACGCCTGGGCCGGGGGAACGTCCTCGGGGTCGATGACCGCGTTGTTCACGAACTCGATCCGGCAGATCCGGCGGCCGTGCGCGTTCGTGCCGATCGGCTGCTCCACCGCGTCGAACGGCAGCCACAGCCACGTCTTGCCGGTGACGGCGTCGTACTCCACGCCGATGCCGGAGCCGTGGTCGAAGCGGCGGCAGTACATGACCCCCGTGACCGTGCCGTCCAGCGTGACGCGGTTGATGGCGATGTCGCCCCGGCTGTCGCGCACACCCGTCGCGGGCGGCCCGGACTCGCCCGGCAGCGTCACCCCGTTCCCGACCACCTGCGTGATGTAGATGAGCTGGGTGGTGGGCTCGTAGAAGGCCTGCTGGTGGACGCGGGTCATGGTGAGCGTGGGCGGCGAGGGGAACACCGCGCTCGCGCCCGCGCGCAGGTTGAACAGGACGTCAGCCATGGCGCATCACCCGGCGTCCGCACGGGGCACCAGCAGCACCCGCGCCGTGGCGTTGGCCGCTGTGGTGTCGGAACGGGACCACACCTCGATGCAGAGGCCGGTGGGGCAGGGGAAGGTGGGCCACGTGAAGTTCGCTCCTTCGGCGCCGTAGATGGTGGGGGTACTGGTGGCGATGCCGATGGGGAGCTGCGGGCACTCCACCACGCTCCGCTGCACACGGCCGTCCACGCGCAGCGTGGACCCCGCCGGGATGTAGCCGACGTTGATGTCAGCGCAGGCGTTGCACGGGTCCAGAGCGGAGTTGCAGGGGTTGTTCTGGGGGTTCGCCCAGAACCGCACCAGCACCCGGCGCATGGCCGTGGAGCCGGTACGCACCTCCAGCACCGGAACCGTCTCCAGCCACGCGGATTCGTCCAGCGGGGAGACCTGGATGCGGGAGCGGCGGAAGCTGGCCAGGCCGGTCGGATAGCACGGGCTCAGCGGGGAGGGCGCCTTGGGCGGCAGCGGCGGGGTGGGGCAGAGCGGGTCGGTGGCGCAGGGGCTGGGCTGGAGGCACTGCTGGTACACCTGGTCGGGGTCGATGTTGCTGACCAGCTCCCCGCTCCCCAGCGCGACCCAGTCCACGTTCGCGGCCAGCGGGTCGTGGTAGATCCACGGCTTGGCCGCCGCGAGGGTGAAGGTGACCGTGGCCCACAGGAACCGGCCCCCGCCCATCCACTGACGGCCCGTGACGACCGGGCCGGACAGGATGCCCGCGTCGTACAGGTGGCGGATCTCCTGGTCGCCCAGGACGCTGGTGTCGCCGACGGCCAGCGGGGTCGTGCCGGGGCACGCGGAGAACACGCAGATCTCATCCCCGTCGCAGGTGCGGCCCTCGCACTGCGAGCCGAGGAGCGTGGTCGACAGCCACTCCATCGCGTACGAGAGTTCGGCCTCGCCCTCGGTGATCAGAGCGACGGTCCAGGCGATCTCGCGGTGGTTGCGGCGGGCCGGACCGAGCGCCGACCCGTCACCGATCAGCGCGGTTGGGGAGCGGGTGATGGTGGAGCCGGAGAACCCCGCCACGTCCATGCCGAACACGCCGTGGAAGCCACGGCTGGCCGGGACGCCCGGGTCGTACCAGGGAGCCGTGCCGTCCTCCAGGCTGAAGTACGGGGCATCACCCATCGCCTCCGCCACGGCGTCGCACGGGTCGCACTCCATCGGCAGCCCGGCCGCCCGCGCATACGCCACCGCCCTGGCGCTGTTGACGATCTCGTTACCGGCCAACTGCAAATAGCCGTCCCAGATGATGGCCACCCCCTTCGGTGATCACGTGACCTCCAGGTAGGTGATCGCCTTGCGCAGGCGGGTGAGGTCATGACCGAGCAGGCCGATTCCCCGGTTGCAGAGGCCGCAGAGCAAGCCGCGAACCCGGCCCGTGGTGTGGTCGTGATCGATGTGCAGGCCCTCGCCGTTCGCCAGGTCATCGGGGGCGCCACAGAGGGGGCACTGGTGGCCCTGCTCCTCCGCCATCTCCAAACGGCGCTGCCAGCCGATGCCGTAGCTGTGCATCATGGCCCGCTGGTGGCGGCGGTGCTTGTCGCACAGCCCCGTCACGTGGTGGCCCGGGTCGGTGCACCACGGCAGCCAGCACTCGCCGTGCGCCTGGCGCGCGTGCTCCAGGCACCGCGACAGGACGGCGATCTGCGTGGATGGGCAGCCGGGCTCGATGCACTTGGTCACCGGCGCGCGGCCGGGGTGCTTCCGGGTCCCGATCACCCACACCTCGCCGTGCTTCTGGCGCTGCTCATGGTGGGGCTTGCAGTAGCCGTCCCGGTACTTCGCGCTGCGGGTGCAGAGCGGGCCTCGGCAGTCCAGCAGGTTCCACTGGACGAACGGCTTGAGCTCAATGCCCTGTCGCTGCTGGATGTAGTGCCGGTCGCAGTGGCCCTTGGCGCGCTCCACGTCGCCGCACGCGGGATACGTGCAGCGGGGAAGGGTGGGGTCCTGGCGCGCGTGGGTGAGGCACTTGCCGTGCGTCTGGCGGTGCTTGGTGCAGCCGCCTACGGAGCAGTGGTTATTGGTGACCATGCCGCCGAAATATAGCGCGTCGGTTTCCATAAACATGCAGCTCACCCCCTAGATGCCGCTGGCGCGGGCGATGTGGCCGTACAGGTTCTGGGCGATGACATACGCGTCGCTGCCGGGCGTGGTGATGTTCCACGTGTGGCTGGGCGTCTCGGCGTGGCCCTTGAGGGCGCCGGACTTCTTCAGCAGGTCGACCAGGCCGGACTGCTGGGCGAGCTGGATGGCGCGGGCCGGGCGGGTCATCGGGACGACGACTTCCTTACCGGCCTCGCCGATGAGGGCGCGGGTGGGCATGGTGACGATGCCGCCGTCGGCGAAGGGCAGGTACTTCCGCACCGAGCTGGGGATACCGCCCTTGATCTTCGCCATGATCTGGCCGCCGATGTCGCCGATCGCCCCGACGATCTTCCCGGCGAGGCCGGAGAACAGCGACACCACGCCGGAGATGAGACCCGAGACGGCGGAGCGGGCGGAGCTGGCCGCCGACCGGAACACTCCGGCGATGCGGGAGCCGATGCCGGAGATGGCGGACGCGATCCGGCCGGGCAGCGCGCTGAAGAACGAGATGACGGAGCTGAAGCCGGAGCGGACCGCGCTGGACGCGGACGAGGCGGCCGACCGGAAGATGGAGCTGATCCGGCCGGGCAGCGAAGTGATGAAGGCCATGATCCGCCCGGGGAGGGCGGAGAAGAACGAGGTGACGGCGGTGAAGCCCGACCGCACCGCCCCCGCCGTGGCGCTGGCCGCCGACGTGAACAGCCCCACCAGCCGCGAGCCCAGCGACTGGAGGGCGGAGAGGATGCGGCCGGGCAGCTCGGTGAAGATGAACACCACGGCGGCGATCCCGGTCAGGATCGCGATGGCGAGCCCGGCGACGGCCGACGTGAACAGGTCGATCAGCATGCCGGGCAGCGCCTGGAGGAACGCGAGGATCCGGCCGGGCAGCGCGGTGAAGAACCCCACCACGGCATCGATCCCCGTGGATACGGCGGTGGTGACGGCCGCCCAGGCGGACGTGAAGAAGCCGACGAGCATCGACGCGAACGACGACAGCGCCCCGACCACCGCCCCGGGCAGCCCGGTGATGAAGGTGATCACCGCTGTGACGCCCTGGATCAGGCCGACCAGGATCGCGACGACCTTCTGGATGATCGGGACGATGATGTTGATCGCGACCCAGGCCGCGAACGCGGCCTCCACCTGGAGCACCGGCGCCAGCAGGCCGATCAGCATCGAGATGAGCGGCGCCAGCGACACGAGCAGGTCGGCGATCGGCGGGATCAGCGGGAGCAGCGCGCTGACCAGGGCGGAGAAGGCGTCGACGATGGGCGGCAGGACGGGCAGCAGGGCGCCGATGAGCTGCCCCACCAGCGGCACCACGGCGGCAGCGACCTCGGTGAGGGCGGCCCCCACCTCCACCAGCAGCGGGGCCAGGGCCTGGGCCGCCTCCCCGAGCGCACCGCCGAGCGCGGTCGCGACCTCGGTGACGACCCCGATCAGGGGGGTGAAGATCGGCAGGAGCTGGCCGATGAAGTCGATGATCGGCCCGAGCAACGGCAGGACGATCTGAAGGGCGGCCCCCAGGATCGCCCCGAACGCCTGCCCCAACTGGGCTACGAGCGGGGCCAGTTGAGCGAAGACGGGGGCGAGCCCGGTGATCACCGAGGCCAGCCCGGCGCCGAGCTGGGCCGCGACGGGGGCCAGCGCCGCACCGAACTGCTGGAAGGCCTGGGTCAGGACCGGGATGAGCGGCGTCAGTACCGACGAGATGGCCGTGATCACCGGCCCCAGCACGGCCATCATCGTGGACAGCGCCGTGGACAGGACGGTAGAGAAGAGCTGCGCGAGCTGGGTGACCAGCGGCAGGAGCGGCTGGATCGCCGTCCGTACCGCGTCGATGATCTGCGTCAGGGCCCCCAGCGACCCGCCGCCCCCGGCGGCCAGCGCCCCGAACAGGTCCCCGAAGAGGCCGACCAGCGAGCCGACGAGGTCACCGAGCTGCCGGAAGGTGACCAGCGCCCCCTGGACCCAGGCGACTGCCTGGCCGGAGGCGGCGGCCTCCCCGAGGAAGGACCCGAACCGGGCCCCGAGGCTGGCGATGGCGTCGCCGAGCTGGTCGCCGAACGCCTTGGAGACGGCCCCGGCCACCCGCGTGAACCCGGCGACCACCGGCCCGATGGCGGCGGCCAGCCCGGACGTCGCCTTGGTGGTGCCGTCGAGGATGTTGGTGACGGCCTGGACCCCCAGCGCGGAGCGCAGGAAGTTGGCGATCCGCTGCCCGGCCAGCCCGAAGTTCCCGGCGACGTCGGCCAGGCCCTGCTTCAGGGGGCCGCCGAGCGCCTTGGCGACGCCGGTGATCTGCCCCTCAAGGGGCTTGAAGAACGCGTCCTGGACGGTGGTCTTGAGCTGGTCGAACGCAGGCTTGAGCGCGCGGAGTTCCTTGGCCGCCGCCTGGGCCTCCGGCGACAGCTTCTCCAGAGCCTTGTTGAACGCCTCCGCGTCGTCGCCCAGGGCCGCCCCGAAGGCTTCCCCCACCCCCGACAGGGCGATCTTCAGCGCCGACGTGGCGACGATCATCCCGGTGATGACCGCCGGACCGGCGGCGATGATGCCGAGCGCCGGGGCCAGCGACGCCGCGAAGGAGGCGATGGCCGCTGCCGCCGACAGGAACGCCCCCGCCAGGGCGCCGATACGCAGCAGCCCGGCGAAGGCCGCGCCCGCCCGCCCGGCCATCCCGGCGATGGTGCCCAGCGCCCGCTGGAAGCGGTTGGCGTCGGGGTTGACGTTGACCGTGACGTCGGGCGCGTTGTGACGGCGCAGCGCGTCGTTCAGCCGGTCCAGGTCCGGCTCCACGCGGATACGGATGGGCTCCAGCCCGCGCATCGCCCGCTCAAGATCCCGCCGGAACCGGGCGGCGTCCCCCTGCACCCGGACCGTGATGTTGCCCAGTCCGCGCAGATCCCGGTTGAGCTGGCGCTGGAAGCGGGAGACGTCCGCGTTGACCCGGACGTTGACCGCGAACCCGCGTACGTCGCGCTGGAGCCGGGCCAGGAACCCGGTCGTGTTCGGGTCCACGCCGACGTCGACCCGCAGCGCCCGCAGCCCGCGCCGCAGCGCAGCCTCGAACCGGCTCATCTCCGGCTCTACACGGACCTGCGCGGTGACCCCGCGCAGCGCGGCCGTCACCTGCGCCCGGAAGGCCGCTACGTCCGGACTGAGGCGTACGTCGGCGCTGACGGCACGGGCCGCCGCCTGGATGGCCGCCTGGAAGCGGGCCGCGTCCGGCGTGACGCCGACGTCCACGGTGGTGCCGCGTAGCTGGCGCCGGAGCAGCGCGGCGAAGCGTGTGGTGTCCGGCTGGGCCGGGATGCCCACCGAGCCCAGCCCGGTCAGCTGCCGGTTCAGCTCGGTACGGAAGGTGTCGGAGTCCGGCGCGACCCGTACGGACGCGGCGGCCAGTCCACGCAGATCACGCTGGAGCTGGGTGCGGAACCGGCTGGTGTCCGGCTCCACCTCCACGGACGCCTTCAGTCCGCGCAGATTGGAGCGCAGGTCGCGGGCGATGGTGCGGGCCGCGTTGCGGCCGGAGTTGCGGATGGCCCGCTGGAGGGCATCGTCCAGGGCCTGTCCGGCGTCGCGGCCCGCGTCGCGGAACTCGCGCCTCAGCTCGGCGTTGAAGGTTCCGATGTCGGCGGTGATGACGACTGACGCGCGTCCGACCTCACCTGCCACCGCTGCCTCCGGACATGACGAACTGCGTTCGTCGCCCGGCCCATCAACCAGCAGCGATCACTCAATGCGACACCAGGCTACCGTCCGTGTCCACATCCGGCCGGGCGGCCGGGCGGGCGGCCGGGTCCGCAGGCCCATCCACGCAGCTCACGACCTCTTGTCAGTGGCCGTCCGTACACTCCGCCCGCATGGACCGAGCCACGCCCCTGACCAACGACCAGGCCGACATGGTGATCAAGATGCTGCGGGTGGGGAACACCGCCACCGACGCCGCCGAGATGATCAACGTGAAGCCCGCAGCCGTGTACGCCGCCGCCCGCACCGACACCGACGTCCAGCTCGCGCTGGCCGGGCACGACCCCTACGCCTACGACGCCGACAAGATCCTCCAGCAGGCCCAGTACGTCGGGCTCCTGGCGCTGGGCTTCACCCCCACCCAGGCCGCCCGCATCCTGTTCCACGGGGATGAGCGCGTGAAGGGCTGGCGCCAGAACAGCCCCGCCTTCGCGGAGGCGGCCGAAGCCGCCCGCCGCATGAACCCGCCCGCCCTGCGCCAGCGCCGCGAACACCGCTTCACCCCCCACCGGGTCCGGCTGTTCCTCAAGGCCGTCGAGGACGGCATGATCATCAACCTGGCCGCCGAGGAAGCCGGGATCACCAACGCGGTGATCTACCAGCGCCGCCGCCGCGACTCCGTGTTCCGCGACGCGATGGACGCCGCCCGCGCCAGGGCCAGGGCACGCCGGGCGCCCGACCCCACGGAGATCAGCGAGGAGCAGTGGGAGGCCCTGCGCGCGGGCGTCCAGGAGGGCATGACGCTGCGCCGGGCCGCCCTGCGTGCCGACATCCCTCCCCAGCGCGTCTACGACCGCCGCCGCGCCGACGAGCTGTTCCGCCGGGCGACCGACCGCTGGCGGGGCAAGATCGGTGCGCGGGCCGATAGCGTGACCGGGTGAGCGACGCCGACTGACCGATCACCCGCTGCCCAGCTCCGCGAACGCCTTCTTCCAGTCGGCCGCCTGCGCCTGCTTGTCGAACCCCGGCATGATGGCCCGGCGGCCACGCCCCAGGGTCTGCCGGGGCGGCGCGTTGAGCTGGGTCTCCAGCCTGCGGACGTCCTTCTCCTCCTGGCACCCCGACCGCAGCCACGAGTACACCGCGCTGCACACCCGGTGCGCGCTGGCACCCTCGGGCTCGAACCCGACGGTCACCGTCCACCCCGAGAACAGGTCCCAGTGCTCGCGGGCGGTCACGGCCAGGCGCTGCGCCACATGCCACTCAAAGCCGTACACGGGCTTCGCCAGGCCGTACGCCAGGCGCGTGCACACCCGCAGGCCCACCGGCCCGTACGGGTCGCCCAGGAGGGCGAGGAAGCGGTCTTCTGAGTCGCCCTTGAGGCAGCCCGGCACCAGCGCGTACCAGTTGCCCTCGGCGACCCACCCGCACGCCTCCAGCCCATCCACGGGGATGGACAGGGTGTAGGGCTCGCCGTCCAGGGTGAAGGTCAGCGGCCCCGGCCGCGCCGGGCCCAGGCGGGTCATCGTGCCCGCGCCGCCGTCTTCTTGGCGGGGGCCTTCTTGGCGGCCTTCTTCGCCGGGGGCTTGCGGCTGCTGGGCTTACGGTCCTGGGGGGTCTTGGGGCCGGTCTTCTTCACCGGGTTCTCCAGCCCCAGCTCCTCGTACGCCTTGTCCAGATGCGGGCCGTACGCCTCGTACACCCGGCGCACGGTGTCCATCAGGAAGGCGACGGAGAGCGTGCGCTCGTTCTGGTCGACCACCCGCTCCAGGATGGCCTCCACGTCGTCCGGCTCGAACACGGCCGCCGCGAGCTGGCGGACCACGTCCTCGTACGCGGCGGCCGTCTTCAGCTCGGCCGCCTGCGCCTCGATCCGGCCCAGCAGCATGGGAAGGGAGTCTTTGGGGCAGCGGACGCTGTACTCCACGCCGCCCATCTTCACCACGCCCTGGGGCATCTCTGCCGGGGTGTACGCGTCATCCGCGTCGATGTAGAACGTCAGAGCGTCGGGGGCTTCGGCCACGGTGCATCTCCCACGGTGTGTAGCGGCGGATGCACACAGCGTAGCTACCGCCCGGCCGGGCGGGCGGGCGGCCGGGCGGTGAGGGGGCGGACTACCGCCCGGACAGGAACGTGGCCGGAGGCGACAGTAGCGCCCGGCACAGCCGCTCCAGATGGATCAGCAGCGGCGGCGCCGCACCTCCCGGCAGAAGCGGTTCGTCGCTCATGGTGGGCTTCGGGAACGTCAGCACCTCCCCGGTCCGCCGCCGGTCCCGGTTGTGCATCGCCGCCACCGGCGGATGCCCCACCTGGTGGACGATCAGCATCCGCGCCTCCACGGCGCGCGGGTGCTCCGAGAAGTCCCGGGTCCGCCAGTGGTCGCGCTCCGCCTGGTCCGCGAACGCGATCTGCCAGAACTCGATCAGCATCCCCGCCCCCACCATGTCGGCAGGCTTCGCGGTCAGTTCACCGCTGGCGCGGGCGGCCGTGAAGATGTCCGCCATCCTCTTGACCATGATGCGCGGGTGGTCGTCGTAGGCGCGCGGCGGCACCGTCACCTTGCTGATCTTGTTGGTGTAGACGAACAGCACCTGCGGCCGGTGCGTGTCGGTGCCGCCCCCGTCGTCCCACGGCGTACGGCGCATGTAGTCGATCATCATCGCCTGGAGCGCCGGGGCGGCCTCGTGGCGCGGGCGGTTCGTTACTGCCATCGCTGCCTCTCCTCTATCGGGAGACACGAGACTATCGCACGGTGTTGCGGTGCGCATACGGACTGCTATCCTGCTGGTGGCAGACCGGAACTGGACAGGTCCCTGCGCTGCTGGCTCCAACCGCACCAAGGCCGAGGGCCTGCCTCGCTCACGCTCCCTACGCTCCCCCCCGTGGCGTACGGAGCAGGATTGGCGTCCGAGCGAAGGCAGGCCCTCCGTCGCGCCTGGGATGCGAAGGACGGCCAGCGGGCCCACGCCAACGGATCGAAGGCGTCAGGCGTAGATCACGGTGGAGTCCACCGGCCAGGGGCTGGCCTGCTGGAGCGCCCGGAGCAGGAACCGGTTCGGGCGGGCGCCCTTCACCTGACGGGCGAACACGAGGTTGCCCCGGCCGCGTGCGGTGGTGCGGGCGTTGCGGGCCTCGAAGACCAGCACCTTCGCCCGCTTCGGGCGGATCGGCGTGCCCTTCGGGCCGTAGATGCCGGTGCCCTCGTGGACGTACAGGGCGTACTCCAGGTTGCTGTAGACCCACGCCTTCACGTGGGCCCCTGTGTACTCCATCTGGACGCGCAGGGAGGCCCGGAGGGGGCCGTCGTCCACCGGCGCCCCGGCGACCGCCAGCGAGCGCGTAGCCTCCGCCACCCGGCGCACGTAGGTGGCCACGTCGCCGTCCGGCGACCGCAGCATGCGCTCGATCTCCGGCTCGTTCCAGGTGAACTCGATGCGTACGCCCATACCTGCTCTATCCCCGTGGATCGCGTTGGCGTTCCTGCCAGTCGTAGATCCGCCGGGCGCGCGTCTCCCCGATCCCGATCACATCCTCCGGCACCTCCAGCCCCAGGAGCTGCTCCGGCTTGGTGATGGCGCCGCCGGTGTGCCGGTTGTGGCGGGCCAGGAACCCGGCGATGGTGTACGCCTCGTCGTCGCCCCCCAGGGCCTCCGCCACCGCCCGCAGCGCCGCCTTCTGTGCCTCGCGCCGGGCGCGCCGCCACTCGTTCGCCATGAGCGGCAGGGTACGGCCCGGGTACGACAACGCCCCCCGTGTGAGGAGACGGGGGGCGGCGCCGGTATGGAGTCGTCTGGTACGTGGCAACGCGTCAGACGGCGGCGAGTCTAGCCGTCCATCAGGCTGCCGACCTGCGCGATGAACGCTGACACCTGTTCGGGTGACGGCTCGCTGTAGTGCCGCAGCATCTCCTCCGTGATGTGGCCGCTGATGGCGTGGAGCATCGGGGACGGCGTGCCGTCACGGGAGCCCAGCGCCTTGAGCCGGGTGTGCCGGATGCGGTGGGGCTTCTTCAGGCCGGTCAGCTCCGTGTAGATCACCCGTGCCCGGTGGGCGGTGAGCCGGTACAGGTGGCCGTGGCCGGGGTCGTCGGGCCCGGCGGCCGGGTTGCCGCCGGGCGGCCCCTTGTCGGTGTCGGGGCGCTCCCGCCAGTTCCACGGCGGCAGCTCCCCCAGCCATACCGGCCCCCAGGTCCGATCGCCCACGTAATCGCGGAGCAGGCGCCCGGTGTACGGCGTCCACGCGATGTAGCGGGTGTCGCCGCCCTTGATCCGCACCGTCCCGAAGTTCTGCTCCCAGGTGATGTTCGGGATGTCCAGGCTCAGGACGCCCGACAGGCGCTCCGAGCTGTCGTAGAGCGTGGACCACAGCGACCGCTCCCTCAGCGGGTAGCGGTCCGGGTTGAGCAGGCTGGTCATGGTGCCCTGGGGCAGCGCCTTGTCGCGCTGCTTGGTCACCGGGCGGGGGGTCCACAGCTTGGGCGGCTCGGCCCTGGTCAGGGGCGGCTCGTTGTCGCGGCAGTACTTGAGGAAGCTGATGGCGGCGCGGCGGCCGGAGTTGTAGGTCTCGGCGGCGGCGGTGCTCCAGTACATGCCGCAGGTCTTCATCCAGTCCTGGCCGGTGATCTCCCTCACCGGCCGGGTATGCCCGAAGTGGCGGGCGTACATGTTGAGCTTGATGCGGTAGGTGCGCGGTGATCCCGAGCCCGGCTTGAAGGCGTGCACTATCGCCCAGTCCAGGTATTCGTCGATCGCCCGCGCCAGCGGTTCAGCAATGGTGTTGGGCACTTCCCCGTACCCCCTTTTTCTGATCCACGCGGATTGGCTCTGCATTCGGTGCGCTTGGTCCAGACTTGTAACGCCCGTATTCGGAACGGGTACCGATTTCACCACCGTAGAGGGAGCCGACGGAGTAGTGGCTGTCGCCGTACGGATGAATTTCGGCCGGGTCGCATGCCCATGCATCAATGAATTCGCCGGGGCTCATCTGCCCTGCCGCGACGGCGCGCGCGTCCAGTCGCCGGGCCGACTCCATCCACGCGGATGGGCCGCCGGGCGGGGCCGGGGAGAGGTACGCCTTCAGGTCGGCGAAATCGGCGTCGCTCTCAGAATCGCTCTCAGGGAACTCGGAGGAAACCGCCATCAGGCGCCGCCGCCGTGCGCCGGGCAGAACCAGCCCTTCCCCTGGACCAGGCTCCAGCCGCCTTCCTCCATCGCGGCCTGCACGCGCTCCGGCTCCATGGCGCGCGACACCGCCTGCGCCGCCGTACAGCCACCCTGTCCGCAGCGGATCTGGGTGAACTTGGCCGGGTCGAGAGGCTTCTTGGCGTGGAGGGCGTACTGGGACTTGAAGGGGGGCTGGCCGAGTTCCAGCAGGGCGCCGTCGCGGACGACGGTCGCCAGCGACTCGGGAGTGTTCGCCCGGATGAGGCTCTGTGCCTGGTCGGCGGTGACGGAATCCGTCACCCTCCAGACGGCGAACGTGTCGCCGTACTCGGCGTCGAGCGCATCGGTGGCGGCCATCAGGCGCACGTCCAGGGCGTGTTCTCCTTCGTGAGGTATGAACACGCCACCGCCGCCCTTGACCATGGTCACCCTGGACACCAGATAGAGGGGACTTTCGTCACTCATGTCGCATTCCTTGCATTCGTCGCGGGGAGCTGTCGGGAAATCACGGAGGAAACTTAATACGTTTCCTCCGTCCCCAGGTCAGGACCCCTAAGTCTGGCCTATATCGAGCCCCATTTGACCGGCTTTGATATGGCGGATCATGGCATCCCGACGCCGTTGCCCCCTCAAGCCGACTCGACCCCCCAGCGCGGCCGGATGTAGTCCTCCTTGTGGTCCCAGTCCCGCGCCGCCCCGGTGTTCCGCACGAACCCGAAGCCCTCGTAGAACCGGCGCAGCCGCGCCAGGTCCGCCCCGAACTCGTCCGTCGGCGTCACCGCCAACTGCGCTCCGGCCAGGTCGGCCGCGACCACCAGCGTCTCCACCGCCCGCCGGGCCACGCCCTGGCCGCGCCGGTCCTCCGGCACGGCCAGCATCGTGATCGCCGCCGTCAGCGAACGCGCCCGCCACTCCACGTACAGCTTCAGGCCCGGCTCATCCGCGCGGATAGCCTCTACGGCCTCGCTCGCCCAACTCACTGACCCTCCCCGGCAGTTGAACGGTGGGACTCCGGCGGGGGCCACACCGGCGGGACCTCCGGGAAGAACGCCCGGTGCCCGCACCCCGGCCACTCCAGCGTCTCGTTCACGCCGTCCCAGCGCGCCGCCGACACCAGGCCGCAGCCGCCCGCCGGGCACGGCACAGAGCCGTCCGGAGCCCCGATCCACGCCGTCCACTCCTCGCCGGTCATCTCCGGCACCATGCGCTGGCCGTTCACGGCGCCTCTTCCCGCGACTCCTCAGCCAGCCGGAGCGCCGCCGGGCCAGCCTTCTCCGGCGCCAGGTCGGCCACCCCCAGCACGTACTGACAGAACTCCGCCTCGGTGAAGCTGTAGCGGCGCCTCTTGGTGCCGGGGAAGACGTTCGGCCGGAGCGTGAAGGTGGCCCGGTACGCGCCGTCCCCGGCGTCGTACTCCACGGTCCACCCCTCCTCGATCGCCTGGACGCCGTCCCAGTGCTCCAGTACGGCGGCCAGCGTCGCTCTCCACGCGGGGTAAGGGTCCTCCGCAGTCACTTAACTCCCCTGCCTTCCACGACAGTTGACAGTACGGGGTTCAGGTCGGCACCGAGTGCCTTCGCGACTGTTCGCGCCGTCTTCTGCGCCGTCTCTGCATCCGGTGCACCGGCGTGGACCATCCACGCGGATGAGCCCGGCGGCGCGTCCGGCCGGTCCACGTCCTCCACGAACACCGCCTTCACGGTGATCTCGCCGACGTGGGCCTCCGGACTGGAACAGCGGCTGGGCTTCTCCTGCCACTGCATCCGGCCGGTGGTGTCGAAGAACACGAGCATCAGGTGCCCGTACTCCGGGTGTTGGCCGTCCGCGTTCACGGCCAGGTCGTCAGCCCCCATCGGCCGCCCTCCTCTTGATCTCGATCAGGCCGTCGTCGTCCTCGTCGTGGGCGCGGGTGACGACCTCCCCGCAGTCGGGCACGGTGCACTGCACCAGCCGGTCGGTCTCGCCGTCCGGGCCCGACGGCCACGACGCCAGCGTGGCCCACTTGTGCCTGTGCTCCGGCGCGCTCACTCGCGACCGCCCTTCGGCCAGATCTCCGGAGCATCGTCGACCGCCAACTCCAGCGGCTCGTAGCCCAGTTCCTTCTCCAGCTCCCGGATCCGCTGACTGCGGATCTCTCGATTGCGCTGGCTCTCCAGCTCCGCTCGATTTGCCTTCATTCCCTGGACGAACTGGTAGGCGCCTGCTCCGACCCAAATCACCTGGAGCCCAGTGACGGTGATGCTCCAGTAGGGGGAATCCGGGCCCATTAGCTGTGCCCACATGAGAGCGCAGCATCCGTAGATGAAGACGGCGCGCCTCTTCACGACGCCTCCCGTCCGGCGCGCCAGCGCTCCAGCGCCTCCGCGTTGATGGCGCCGCCGCCCGCCGCGATCTGGTCCATCAGCTCGCGGGCGGACACCTCCTTGTCGGCCAGGTCCAGGCCGTCGGGCCGGGGATGGACCCAGGTCTCCGGGTCCATCAGGGTCGGGTACGAGTCCGGGCCCTGGGCCAGGAACTCGGTGAACTGGTCGTCGCACCACGGCGGCACCCACGCGCCGGAGCGGCACACGTACACCGCGTCGTACCAGTCGTCGGGGTCGGTGCCGTCGTCCACCCGCCGTTCCACGGGGACCAGCGGCTCGGGCTCCACGTGGCCCACCTTGCGGCGCCAGGCCGGGTAGGTCACCTGGAGGCGGGAGCCGTGGCCGTGGTGGACCAGCATCCAGTCCTCGCACGACACCTTGCCCGTCGCGTCCCACTCCTCGTAGGAGCCGGTGGACTTGTAGCCCGCGTCGTGGTGGGCGTCCCACAGCGACACCGTGTGCCAGTGGTTGACCCCGTACTCCTCATCCATGCCGAGCGAGGAGGGCAGGATGCGACCGGCGTGCAGGTTGCTGTCCCCGTAGATCACCGAGACGCCGTCCTCGTTGAACTTGAAGCGGTTCCAGAACCCCTCCCAGCCCGCCACCTGGGGCAGCTCCATCCCGTTGCGGATGAACGACGACGCCCGCGCCCCCCAGACCACCGGGCCCAGGTAGAACGGGGCCTCCTTGTGGTCCCACAGGTACAGCAGGGACTCCTCCGTCGGGTCCGCCGACCAGGCCGGGTTGGGGAAGAAGAAGTCCCAGTCCACCACCAGCAGCTTCAGCTCGGGCTCGCTCACTTCTGGTCGGTCTTCCATGCGGTCTGCATCACGCGGAGGATGGCGTCCTCGGCCTCGGTGTCCTGGACCAGGTCCCGCAGCACCCGCTTCCACATGGGGTCCAGTCCGGCGCGGAACTCATCGGTGAGCGGGGGTACCTCGCGAAGGGCGTGGAGCGCCTTGGTGCGGCGCTCCTTCGGGGTGAGCTGGGGCAGCTCGTAGGCCGGGTCGCGGTCGGCGTACGGCTCCTTGATGACGGCGCCCCCCGCCGTCAGGCGCCACCGCTCCTCCGGCTCCTCGCCGGGCTCGGGCCGGGCCTCGCCGCCCTTGCGCCGCCAGACCAGCAGGTAGCCGGTCAGGTCGGCCTCCGGGAACTGCACCGGGGGCCGGGGCGTGACGTCGGTGTCTTCGTCCAGGTAGTAGGTGCCGGACTCCTGCTTGCGGGCGCGGAGCTGGAGCGCGACGCTGGCCCGCTCCACGGACGGGAACGCCTCCAGCGGGCCGGTGGTCTTGGTGTTGGTGCTGTGCCGGTGAGTGGCGTAGATGGTCATGCTCTGCTCCTAGTTGCTCTCGGCGATGGCACGGGCCTCGCCCCGCAGGACGCCCGTGAGGAAGGACAGCGAGTCGGTCCAGACCAGCGAGCGCCCGTCGTGGAACATGGCGCCGATCAGGCTGGTGACCTCGGCGTGGCCCCAGGTGTTGACCGGCTTGCCCAGAGGGCCGGGCGTCACCTTCAGGGTGGTGGAGATGAGGATGGCGCGGGTGTCATCGGTGGGCTGGGGCGAGCCGGGCGGCAGGAAGCTGTCCGCCAGCTCGGCGGCCGTCTCCACGGTCGGCCGCTCCAGGGCGTCGGCGGTGATCGCCATCCACATCAGCCAGATCCCGAACAGGGCCTCGATGAGTTCGGGGTGCTCCACGGCGAGGCCCCGGTGCCGGTCCATGCACGGCTTGCAGTCGTGCCAGGCGGCGGTCAGCACCTTGCCCAGGTTGGGCCGGTCGGCCACCGGCGGGAACGTGGCGGTCAGGTGGGGCGGCGGCGGGTGCTCGCCGCCGGTCGGGCAGGCGGGCCGGGCGGGCTCGGGCATGCGGTGGCTCCCTACAGGTGGTGGGTGGAGATCTCTACGGGCGGGCGGACGGCGCCCTCCCAGGTGGGCGCGTGGAAGGCGCGCGGGTCGCTCTCGCGGAACGGCGTGTGGTCGTCGTCGGCGTCGGCGTCGCGCCAGCCGTGCTCGCCGGGGGTGTCGTGGCCGGGGCCGGGGTCGCCGTCCTCGTAGGGCTCGTCCAGGGCGCACATGACCACGTCGCCGTTGCGGCGGAGCATCCCCCACTTGCAGACGTGGACCGCCGCCGTGTGCATCGGTTCGTCCGTGGCGTAGCCGTCGGGGTAGCGGTAGGTCAGCGCGTCGGGCATGTCCGGCGCGGCCAGAAGCAGCGCCGCCAGCACCCGGCGTACTACCTCGTCGCACTTCTCCGTGTCGTGGTCGACCAGGGCGGTGATGTTGGTGACGGCCTGCTTGATCAGGTACTCGGGGACCTGGGTCAGGCGCTCGGGCCGCCGGAACTCCGGCGGGGTGGCGGGCTCGGTCATGAGGGCTCCTGTGCGTCTGTGTATGGAGCGGGCAGCCCTTTCAGGAGGGCGGCGTACGCCGTGTCCCTGGCGCGCTCCCACTCGCCGCTGTGGAGCTTCCTCATCAGCGAGTCGGCGGCGCGCTCCGCCTGCCCCCATAGGACGTCGTCCCGGTGGTGTTCGTTACGCCCCCGGAGCGCGAGGGCCTGGCGGGCGGTGAAGAAGTATGTGGTCCGCGCCTGGGCGCCGCCGATGGGGTGGCCCACCTGGGCCCACTCCCACGCCTCCGAGCCGGTGATCAGCTCGTCGATCTCCATCCGGTCCAGGAGGCGTTCGGCGGCCGGGTAGTTCATCACCCGGCGGGCCCACCGGGTGGCCTCTTCTGCGCGCTGGCCGGGCGGCTGCACGTCGAACAGGCGGGCTGCCGCCAGCAGGATGGCGGGCCGGGTCATGGGGTCGCGGGCCGAGTCCACGATGACCAGGATCTGGTTCTTGGTCGGCACCGGCTTATCTGCGGGGATGGGGCCGGGGTCGCCGCCGACCGGGTACCGGCGGGCGCGGCTCATCGGTCCCGCCCCTGCACCCGGTTGATGATCTCCGGAAGCTCCGCGTTGAGGGCGGCGGCCGTCAGTTCCACGGACTGGAGGGCCGCGTCCACCAGGGCGCGGCCGGTGGGGTGGGCGGGCGGGGTGACCAGCGTGACCGAGGTGAGGATGTGCTGGACGGTGACCAGGGCGGTGACGGTGGGCTTGCCCCTGCGGACGCCGCCGTGCATCAGGTAGACGTAGTCGTCGCCGCGCCAGTGGTTGTGCCGGGCCCAGTCCTGGTACTGGTAGGGGATCTTGGCGGCCAACTGGTGGTGCTCAAGGGGGAGTTCCACGGTGGCCATCAGGTCGTGGCCGTCTTCGTCGTAGCCGATCTCGATCTTGTGGATGTCGGGGCGCCAGTCCACCAGGCCGGGCGACATGATGGGCGGGCAGGCCACCGTCCAGGCGGTCGCCGCGAACGCGATGGGCTCAGCGGGCTTCAGCTCGGGCTTGGCCCAGGTGTCTTGGAAGCTGAGTTCGCGGGCGCCGACGTAGGAGCCGTACCGGCTGTAGTCGTCGCTGGCGCGGTCGCGGTCATCTTCCAGGTCCACGTGGATGATGTGGTCCGGGCCCCAGGTGTGCGTCATGCGGTGCGTCCTCTTTCTCGGTCTGCGTGGATCAGCGGTCGGTCAGGTGGTCCGCGACCTCGCCGACCACGACGTTCACCTCGATGGGCTCGCGGGCCTCCTCGGCCGTCTCGCGCGGGTCGGGGAGCTGGGTCTCGCAGCGGATCACCTCCCACACGTCGCCGTCGTGGACCAGGAGGTCACCGGCGTGGTGGGGGGCGGGCACGATGACCGGCTCCCCGATCACCTTGCTGTCGCGGTAGTGGGTCAGGGTCAGGCGGTACTGGCGCAGGATCATGGCTGGCTTGGTCCTCTCTCTGTCTGCGTGGATCAGGTGGTGCGCTGGATGGCCTGGCTGGAAGGCCACACGGCGCGGTGGTCGTCGCCGACCAGGCTCCAGCGGGTACGGCCGTCGGCGTGCTCCACGTCCTGGATCACCTGCCAGCCGTGGGAGTCCTTGATGTGGTCGCCGTCCTTGAGTTCCGACAGGCGCACCCACCGGATGTCGGCCAGCCCGGTCAGGGTCTGCACCTGCGGCGGGAGCGGCGCGGGCTTCTGCCGGTTGGCGGCGTCCAGCTCCGACAGCCGGTCCACGTACGCGGCCAGCGCGTCGGCCCACTCGGCGATGGGCTGGCCGGTGCTGTGGGGGAGGAACCCGGGCTCGCCCTCGGGCAGGCTCCAGTGGGTGGCGTGGACGGTGTAGCCGGTGATCTCCCAGCCCCGGGTCGGGGACCACTGGGTGTGCTCGGTCAGCGTCACCCAGCCGCGCATCAGGTCGGCGGGGTCGGCGTACCACTCCTTGGTGAACATGCGCTCTCTATCTGCGTGGATCGGCCCCCCGGCCGGGCGGCCGGGGGGCGGGGCGGTCAGTGGCACTCGGTGCACCAGCCGCCCGCCTTGCGGACCTTGCCCTCGTCGGAGAGGCGGTCCAGGTGGTGGAGGGTGCGGTGGGTCTTGCAGGCGAGGGCGTAGCGGCCGTCCTTGCGGACCACCTCGGCGCCCGCCTTGGGCTTGTCGTAGAGCAGCTCCCAGCCGTCCACGGAGGACGCGCCCTGGGCTGCGCGGCGGCCGGTCTTGCGGACGGGCGTGGCGTCGCTCTGCGGGGTCGTGGGCTCGCTGGCGGGGGCGGCCGGGGCCGGGGTCTCAACCGGCGCCTGCGGGGCCGTCTCAGCGACCGTGGCGACCGGCGCGGCGGGGGCGGGGATCTCGTCGACCTTGGTGAAGACGGCGCGGCCGACGCGGTCCGACTTCTGGCCGGTCACCCGGTACACCTCGTTGCGCTTAATGGTCGCCTTGACCATCACCAGGTCGCCCTCCTCCAGCTCGTAGGCGGAGGCGGAACTGGTGTTGGTGAAGAAGGTGATGCCGGTGTCGGCGCCCTCGCCCTCCACCTTGACGGTGAGGTAGCCGTCCTCCTCGTTGTTGCGCCACATGACGACCTTGCCGGTGATGGTCGGGCGGTCGCCCTCCGCACCGGCGTGGCGGCTGGGCTTGACGGCCGGGGCGTTGGCCTCGTCGGCGATCACCTTGCGGAGCAGGCCGGTGAGCTTGCGGTCCAGGGCGGTGCCGTAGCGGACGCAGCGGATGGCGTACTGGACGTTGGGGGTGTAGCCGTCGTACACGTCCTGGGTCTCTCCGGTCAGGACCTCGTGGGGCTCGGTGCCGGTGGGGGTCTTGGCCTCGGCCCAGGTGATCAGCTCGGGGTTGGCGGCGCGCCACTCGGCGATCTCGGCGTGGCGGGCGGCGATAGCCTTGGCCTGCTTGGTGGACTCGGCCTTCACGGAGCGCTCGATGTTGCGGAGCTTGGTGTCGAACTCCTCGCCGACCGTCCAGTAGTCGCGGAGGCCGTGGCCGGAGCACTCCCAGCAGACGCCGTTGTCGGGGCCGTAGCCGATGTTCCCGGCGCCGTCGCACTTCCAGCAGAAGCCGAACCACTGGTCGTCCATGCGGGCGAAGCGCCACACCTTGAGGGCGTGGGGGGCGGTCCACTTGTACTCGCGGACCTCGTCTACCTTGGTGCGGCTGGTGGACCAGCCGACGGTCGCGAAGGCCTCGCCGGTCAGGGTGGTGATGGTGGTCTCGACGGTGGCGGTGGTCTTGGCGGCCATGGCGGGCTCCTCGGCTGGTCGTGGTGGGGGCGGCGCCCCCGGTGTCGTGAGACACGACGTTAGCATCACAGTCCTGTGCGCGCAAACCTCATGTCTCACCCTGTCGACGCGAAGAGGGCCGCCCCGGCAGCGGGCGGCCCTCATCAGCGTGGATCAGTACGCGGACCCGTCGCTCTCGACGTCCGTCACCTCCGCAGTCAGCTTGGTGCCGCTGCCCGGGGTGCTCACACTGACCTCCGAGTAGGAGAGCTGGTCGCCGTCGGTGAGCTCCAGCGTCTCGATCACCGGGCCGTCGTCGCCGCCCTTGATCTCATAGGTGATGGAGTAGGCGACCTCGGGGTCCAGCGGCAGCACGGCCGTGTACGAGAGGTCGGGCTCCACGGTCACGTTGCACCCGGCCGACCCGAAGCACTGCTGGCGCTTCTTCTTCAGCGTCAGCGTGAAGTCGCTCGCGTCGGGCTCCGTGTTGTACGCCGCCTGGGGCTCCTCCTCCGGCTCCTCCGTGAGCAGCGGTTCGGCAGCCGTGGAGGCGGTGGCGGCGGGGCGGGGCTCGCCCGGCTTCGGGTCTTCGGAGCCGGACACGATGGCCGTGGTGATCCCGGCGGTCGCCGCGACCAGCACCACCCCGGCGAGGGCCACGGCCACCAGCACGCGCCGACGCGACGGCTGAGCCTGGGGCTGGTGCGGGGGTATCGGGGGCGGCGGCGGGAAGGCTGCGGGCGGTGTCGTCATGGTCAGTACTGTCCGTTCCCGATGATGTCGCCGGACGCGTTGTAGACCGTGACCAGGCCGTTCTTGCTGTCCTTGCCCCGGCTCTCCTGGAAGTCGGCGAAGGCGGAGGAGAGCAGCTTGGCGGAGCCGGTGACGCCCTGGTCCATCAGGTCGCCCTTGAGGTCCGTGTGGATGTCGGCCGTGTCGGCGATGTCGTTGTTGTCGTCGCCGCCCTGGATCTTGACGACGTGCTTGGCGGCGGCCTTCTCGTTCGCGGTGCCGCTCTTGGCGACGTACGCGGCGAACTGGTCGGCGACGGACTTGGACGGTGCCTTGGTCTCGGTGTCCTTCTTGGCCTCGGAGCTGGAGGACGAGCCGGTGTCGGCGGTGGTGTCCTCGCAGGCGGTGGCGAAGGCGGCCAGCGCCAGGGCGGCGACGGCGGTGACGGCGGCATGCTTGAGCCGGTTGTGAATCATTTGGGTCCCCCCAGGGTGATGTGTGCAGGTTGTGACGGGGCGCAACGTTATAGGCCCGCATCCCCGTGCGCAAACCCCGTGTCTCATCACAGTGCGTAGGAGGGCGGTCACGGAGGAGGGGGGAACGGCGGAGGCCCCGGGGAACCACCCTCGGGGCCTCGACGCACAGGGTCCGGACCCGCCAAGGGCTCAGACACGGGGGTCAGTACATCAGAGATCCAGGGTGAACTGGACGGAGACGCCGGAACAGCCGCCGGAGACGTCGGCGGGGTCCTGGGACATGAACTCGATGCGGTCCTTCTTGAGGGCGTCGCAGCAGGCGACCGCCGCCCGCAGGGCGCGGGCGTCGCGGATGAACCCCCAGGCGGACTCGGTCCGCTCGTCGCAGGTGACGGGCTCGCCGCCGTCGCCGGTCGGCACGCACCGGTACACACCGGCCTCCACCCAGGCGCGCACCCGTACCGGCTGGCACTTCATCATCGTGGTCCGGTTGCCGGTGGACTGGGGGTCCAGCCGGACCACCCGCACGTACGCCTGGCCGTGGCCGTCCGCACAGTCGCAGTCGCAGTAGTCGGCCGGGGGCCGGGTCGCTCCCCATACCAGGCAGCAGTGACACACCGGCCGCCCGGCGTCGGCCAGCTCCGCACACACGCACGCCAGAAAGCTCTGGAGCTTGGGGCCCAGGACCGGGTCGGCCTGCTCGGGGGTGAGGACGGGGGTGGTCACGGCTGGTCTCCTCGCTGCGCCCACGGCGCCGGGTCAAGGTCGAGGCTGAACACGGCGCTGGGCTGGCGCAGGCTGTTGGGGTTCACCGTGGCGATCCACGTGTCCACGTCGCGCAGGCCGGTGTAGCCCTTGTCCAGCCACTCCCCGGGGTCGAACATCTCGTACGTGACGCCCTCCCTCGTGACGGTCTGGACCCGCTCCGGCAGGCGGCAGCCCCGGGCGCCGGTGCACTGCTTGTAGATCTCGTTGGCGAGGGAGCCGAGCGCGCGCATCCCGGCGGCGGGGACGGCCTTCCCGCGCAGGTACAGCACGGAGAACGTTCCGGGTTCGGTGACGTCCTTCTCCAGGTCTTGACAGGTCGGCCAGCACTCGCCCTCCAGGCCGCCCTTGCGGATCAGGTCGCCGTAGCCGGAGCGCCGGTGGAGCACGTATTCGTCGGGCGGGAGCACCTCCCCGTCCACGCGGACCTCCACCACCGCGTTGACCGGGCCGGGCAGGCGGATGGTGCACAGGGGCTTGCAGCCGCAGTTCTCCCGGGAGCACCCGCACCCGAAGTTGAACCACTTGCCGCGCTCGTCCAGGTAGGGGTTGAGGGGGGCGGTCTGCTGGGGGTCCCAGAGCCAGCCGGTCCCGTGGCGGTCGGGGGAGCACGCCCGGCGGCACGGCCGGATCAGCTCCGGGCACAGCCCGTACCGCCCGGCGGTACGCGCCCACAGCAGCTCCGTGGCGATCTCCACGGCAAGGACGTGCTGAGGGGTCCAGTCGGCCACGAGCGGCGGGAACTCCGGGGCGCACGCGGTGTCCAGCGGCCACGCGCACGGTCCCGAGCCGTCCGGTGTGATGGGGCCGGGGACGGTGGGGTTGATGACGGGCATTGGGCCTCCCCCGGTCGGCGGTTCAGGTTGGTCCGGTCAGGCTACGACGGCTCCACCGCGAACCACTCCACGGTGGATGTCTCGGTCGGGCTGGAGCTGGTGACGGTGAAGCCCACGCCCGCGTTCTTGGTGACGGTGAGGTGGCCGAGGGTGCCCCCGGCGGCGGACCGCGTGATGAAGATCCGGCTGGTGGCGGTGATGCTGGTGTTGGCCACGGTCACGGTCCCGGCCACCAGCGTGGCAACCCCCAGGCGGCCGTTGGCGCCCTCGGCGACGGACAGTCCGCCGCCTCCGGCGCCCGCCCGCAGCGCCTTGGGGTCGGCCGCCCAGGAGGTGAAGGGGCCGCCGGACTGGCCGCCGGAGTTCATGTTCACGTAGGAGTCGGTCTTGAGGTTGCCCCCGATCTCGCGGTACCAGCCCGGTGTGTCCGGCGCGACGGTGCCGCCGCCGAACACCACCATTCCATCCGCGCGGATGACCGAGCGGGGGAAGTCCTCGCCCGCGATCAGCGTCTCCAGGACGTTGTCGGCGGCGGCCTCCTGCTGGGCGGTCGCCGTCCCGGCCCAGTTCCACGCCGACACCGGCGCCACTACGGGGGCGGTGGTGGGGCCGGTGGCGCGGATGATGTTCGGGCCGAGCTGGACGCGGAGGTTGGTGCCGTCGTCGTTGAGCGGGGTCGTGGCTACGTGGATATATGCATTGTCGAGGGTGAACGCCTCGGTGACGGCCTGGAGGTTGACGCCCATCTCCGGGGATGAGGTGCCGGTGCCGTTGTCGTCGGTGCCCGGGTAGACGGTCAGTCCGTCCACCACGATGGGGATGGTGGCCGCGTAGGTGGCCAGGGCCGCGTACCCGCCGCCCCCGGCGCCGTTGTTGCGGCCGTCGCGCCTCAGCATGAGCCCGTTGAACACGATGGGTGTGGTGCCGGTCGCATCCACGTGGATGCCGTCCCAGCCGTTGCGGTCCGTGGAACAGCCCGACGCCACCAGCGCCCCCGCACCGGCGCCTTCGCCCCAGTCGCCGGTGAAGGCGTAGCCGTGGTTGCCGTTCCACTCCGCCCGGCACAGCGACATCTGCGAGTTGGCCAGGTTGCGCAGGTAGAAGCCGTTCGCCCCGTTGCCGATGGACTGGCAGTCGAAAAGGGTGATGTCGGTCATCACGTTGAACGCGAAGCCGTGCCCGTCGCAGTTGTCGATCATGACCCTGTAGAGGCGCCACGAGTACGGGAACACGCTGTCGGCGCCGATGTCGGTGTAGATGCCATTGCCGGACATGTAGCGGATGGTGCAGCCGTACATGCAGATGTTCTGGATGTTCCCCTTCGCCTGGATGCCGTCGAGCGCGGCGGCCGTGTAGGCGGAGCCGTCGATCATCACGTTGACCAGGCGGTGTTCTGCGGGGATGGCCGGGTAGCCGCCTGCCGTCTGGTTGAGGAACCCGATGGCGGCCGGGCCGGTGAACTCATCGAGCGGCTTGATGGAGCACGGCGGGTCGGTGATGCCCGGCACCGCCATCAGGTTGGCGTGGGGCATCATCACCGTCACCCCGGGCGGCACGTACAGCGTCCGCGAGGTGCGGTAGCGGCCGTTGGGCAGGTAGACCACACCGCCCAGCGGGCACGCCTGCACGGCGTCTTCCAGGGCGTCGATGTCGTCGGTGACGTCATCGCCGGTGGCGCCGTGGGTCCTGGCGTTGATCCAGTCCGTCACCCCGTTGGCGTTCAGGGCGCCGGTGACGGTGAGGTCCCCGTTGAAGGTGGCGGCGGCGGCAGCAGCGTCGAAGTCGAAGACGGAGTCGTAGGGGTTGGAGCCGATCTGCACGTGCCCGATGAGGTGAGGCCCGGCGGCCTCCCACCGCATGAGCGGCGTCTGCGTCCCCGAGAAGTCCGGGTTCGCGAAGAACGACACGAACGTTTCGAGGGAGACGTCCAGGTCGTTGGAGGAGCCGGTGGTGCGCAGCCGGTAGCCGCCCGCGTCGTCCGGCTTCTGGACGGTGAGGTTCGCCCCCTCAATGATCACGTCGCCGGTCACGGTGCCGCCGGTGAGCCGGTTGAGGTACTTGGTGGCGGCGTCGGCGATGGCCGCGTCACGGGCGGCGTCGGCCTTGGTCTGGGCGCCGGTGGCCGTCTCCAGGTCGGCGGTGTTCGCGATGCCGTGGACCGCCGTGGTGTCGGCCGCGTGCGCGGCCAGCTCCGCGTCCGTGGCGTACTCGTCCAGGTCGGCCTGGGTCAGCAGGTCGCCGGTGTCGGTGATGCCGTGGACGTCGGTGGTGGCGCTGGCGTGGGCTTCCAGGGCGGCCTCAGTCGCCAGCCCGGCCAGATCCGCATCCGTCACCAGGTCGGCCGTGTTCGCGATGCCGTGCACCGCCGTGGTGTCGGCGGCGTGCGCGTCCAGGTTGCCCTGGACGGCGGCCACCTCGGCGTCCGTCGCCAGCCCGGCCAGATCCGCGCTCGTGACCAGGTCGGCCGTGTCCGTGATGCCGTGGACCGCCGTGGTGTCGGCGACGTGAGCGGCCAGCTCCGCGTCGGTGGCGTACTGCTCAAGGTCCGCGGTCGTGAGCAGGTCGGCGGTGTTGGCGATGCCGTGGACGCCGGTCGTGTCGGCGACGTGATCGGCCAGGCCCGACGCCACCGCAGCCACATCCGCGTCGGTGGCCAGGTCGGCCGTGTTCGCGATGCCGTGCACCGCCGTGGTGTCGGCCTCGTGCGCGGCGAGGTCCGCCTGGACCTGCTCGAACTCGGCGTTCGTGGGGATGTTGGCCGTGTCGGGGATGCCGTGGACGTTGGTCGTGTCGGCGGCGTGCGCGGCCAGCGCCGCAGCCTGCGCGGCGTCCCCGGCGGCGATGTCCTCCTCCAGCTCGCCGCGCGCCTCGGAGATCTGCCCGGCGGCGTCGGCGCTGGCGTTCGCCTCGGCCGCCGCCTGAGCCGCGTCCGCCTTCGCCTGTGCCCCGGCCTGCGTCTCCAGCAGCGCCGTGTTGGCGATGCCGTGCACGCTCGTGGTGTCGGCCGCGTGTGCGGCCAGCTCCGCATCCGTGGCCAGGTCCGCCGTCTCCACGATGCCGTGGACGTCGGTGTGGTCGGCGTTGTGTGCGGCGATGGCCGCCGCGACCTGCGCCGGGGTCACGCCCTCTTCGCTGGTGCCGACGCCGACGCGGATGGACTCGCTGTCGATGTGGATCCAGTAGATCCCCGCTTCGGCCCAGAAGGTGAGGCGGCCGTCGTTGTCGGTGTTGAGGGGATTGGGGAGTTCGGTGTCGCCGGTGGCGTCGGTGTAGAGGGTCGCGAACTCGTTGGAGTGCTCCGGGAAGACGCGCGCGGGAATGTTCCGGGCGAGCGTCCCGTCCGGAAACCAGTACACGTCGTCGTACTCGGCCAGAGCCACGGCGCCTCCAGGACGTACGGCCGGGCGGGCGGCCGGTCAGCCGCCCGCCCGGAGGGTCGATCTGCGTGGATGGGATCAGGCGGCGGCGGTGGAGATGGTGACGTCGGGCGAGGTGAACGCGGAGCTGTAGGTGCCGTGGAGGGCCTGCACCTTGAAGTCGTAGTCCGTGTCGATGGTCAGGCCGGTCGCGGTGGCCGTGAGGACCCCCGCCCCCACCGTGATGTAGGTCCACGCGCCGCTGGAGCCGTCGGCGCGGTAGGCCAGCCGGTAGCCGGTGGGTGCCGCACCGGCCGGGGCGACCCAGTCCACGGTGATGGCGGTGGTGGTGGGGGTGCCCTCCACCGCGAGGGTGGTCGGGGGCCCGATGAGCGTGCAGCTGTTGGGGTTCACGCCGCTCACCTCGGCGTCCGTCGGCTGCACGATGGTGGTCGCGCCCTCGTCCGGGCAGGTGATGGTCGCGCCGCCGGGGGTCAGCGTGAGCGCGGGCGCGCCGTCGCAGACTCCCGCCGGGATCTCGAAGTACGGCAGGTTGCCGTCGGTGCGGTAGATGATGTTCTGCTTGGAGCCGGTGCCGTTGTCCCAGCAGACGAGCTGCTGGGCGATCTGCTGCATGGTCTCCTGAGTGGCGATGATCTTGACGCCAGCCATGGCTGCCTCCTGGGAGTGGGGCCCGGCGCCGCCGCCCGTGGGATAGAAGGCGGCGCCGGGGGTCTGGGTCGTGGGCGGACAGGGGGTCGGCCGCCCGCCCGGCCGGGCGGCCGGGCGGGGGCTGGTGGGCCTACGGGAACGGGATGGTGAAGGTGACGCTGGTGGACGCCGCAGCGTTCGCCTTGCTGGTCACGGTCACCGTCTTGCTGCCGTTGGTGGCGTACAGGTGCGTCACGTCGGTGCCGTCCTCGGTCTGGTCCACCACCGTGCCGTCGCCCCAGTTGATGCTCACGGGGCCGTTGGGGGCGTTGTCCCAGGTCAGCTCGACCGTGTGGGCGGTGGCGTCGGCGGTGTCCTCGGCGAAGGTCACGGTCGGGTCGTCCTGGACCGGGACCGCGACGGCTTCGCGGGCGCGGTAGGTCTCCACGTCCGCCCGGCGCACGGTGACCGTGTAGACCCCGGCCGCCGTGTAGGTGTGGGTGACGTCGACGGTGCCGTCCACGCCGACGGTGACCTCTTCGGGGTCGGTGCCGTCGCCCCAGTCGATGTTCGCCACGCCGGAGGACTGCTCCGGCAGCGTCACCGTGGCGGTCACGGTGTACCGGTCCTCGGGGTCGTCGGCGGTCAGCGTGAGGATCGGGTCGTCGGCGGGGAGCGGGACGGTGATGTCCTTGGTCACCGTGACGGCCGGGGTCTGCTGGTCCCGGACGGTGATGGTGTACTCGCCGTCGGCGGCGTAGGTGTGCGTCACCCAGGCGCCGTCGCTGGCGATGGTGTCCGTGGAGGCGTCGCCCCAGTCGATGGTCACCGGGCCGAAGCCGTGGTTGTCCGCGCGCAGGCGGACGGTACGGCGGGGGCTCTCCCCGGCCACGCCGGTGATGGTCAGCTCGGCCACCTCCGGAGTCGGGCGGTCCACCGGCTGAGCTCCGCACTCCGGCTCCGGCGGGCGGAGCGTGGTCTCGAAGAGCCGGTAGTGGGTGTTGTCGCCGATGGGCTGGAGGAGCGGGCCGGGTGCGCCGTTGGCCTGGAGCTGCACGGCGTAGGGGCCGCGCCGCCAGGCGGAGCCGACCTTGGTCTTGCCGTTGAAGGTGAAGGAGATCGCGTCGTTGCCGATCTCGATATCACCGGGCGCGCCGCCCTTGACCCACGGCAGCAGGATGTAGCCCCACGAGCCCTGGGCGGTGTCGCCGGAGCAGGCGTCGCCGGTGCCGTAGGTGTCCATCCAGATCTCCAGCGCGAAGCCGTCGCCGGAGAGGGTGCCGTTGGCGTTGTAGCCGATCACGTTGCCCTGGGCGTCCAGGACCTTGTCCCACGACTGGTTCATGATCTGGATCAGGTCGGGGTCGACCTGGCAGAACTCGATCTCCGTCGTGTACCACTGGAGCTGGTCTTCGCCGGGCTCGTTGATGCAGGTCTGGCCGTTGGCCTTGGTGACGGTGATGGCGTCACCCTCCTGCACCTCGGCCGACAGGGTGGCCGTGACGAACCCGTCACTGACCACCATGTTCCCGTCCCCGTAGACGGGTCGGCCGCAGGCATCCAGCCGCGTCACGCGCATCGCCGTGCCGCGCAGGAAGCTCGGGCAGCTTGTCGCCACTGGTCATCCCTCCTTCTTGGGCGCGCCGGTGGAGCGCGGGGTGGTCTTCTTGGCCGCCTTGCGGGCCGTCCGGCCGCCCGCCCGCCCGGCCGGGCGGCCGGGTGTAGCGGCGGGCGGGGCTGCCTTGGGCGTGGGGGCGGCGGTCAGCTTGGGCGCGTCGGGGCCGGTGCTCTCCGCGACCGGGCCCGACGCGGGATCGGGGGTCTTCTCCGGCGGCCGGGCGGCCACCTCGGCATCGGTCGGCGGGTCGTGGATGTCCTCGCCGTCGGCGGTCAGTCCGGCGTGGTCGTAGATGGCCTCGGCCCGGTCTGCGGGGACCCGGAGCGCCTGGCTTCCCGCGCCGGACACGACGCTCACGTACGCCGAACCGGCCAGCGCCAGCGCGGCGCGGGTGAGCCGGGGCAGCCCCACCTTCGGGGTGGGGTAGATCAGCGTGTAGTCGCCGGTGGCCATCAGGCCCCACCTCCCACGGTTCCCACGGTCACCAGCGCCGCCGCCCGGTAGCAGTCCGCGTCCATCGCGTACGTGCGCTCGGCCAGGGCCATCCGTGTGTTGTCGGTCTGCGTGAAGGTCTCGTTCGCGAAGGCCGCGCCACGGAAGCCGCGCACCGTGCCCGTCGCGACGAGCCAGAAGGTGTCGGCGGCCGGGGGGTCGTCGGGGTCGAAGGGGTTGTCCGGGTAGCCGCCGCCGAACGCGACCCGGGAGTCCAGGTGGGTGCGGCGGACGGTGCCGGTGTCGCTGTTGGGCTGGAGCAGGTTGAGGCTGTCCCAGTAGGGCTGCGTCCAGCGGGGTGCGTGGAGGGTGGGCGCGCCGGTGTAGAAGAGCGCGGCGTCCTTCTCCAGCGCTCCCAGGGCGGCCTTGAGGTCCACGGCCTCGGCCGCCTCACCCAGCGGGTAGCGCGGGTCCTCCAGGCCGAGCAGGAGCGCCGCGAAAGCCTTCTCCGCCTCGCGCTCCTCGATGAGGCCCAGCCGGGTGAGGGCCATGCCGCGCGGGTCCTCGAACCCGACGGCGTTGCACTCGGCACGGCTGTAGATGGTGAACGGGCTGGAGCCCTCGGTGAGTTCGGGGCCGCTGAAGACGGTCTTGTCGTGGGTGGTGCCGGGGCCGGGGTCCAGCGGGGCCGGACACATCCCGAGGATGTAGCCGCCCTGGGCGCAGTGGTCGGTGAAGTACTCGACTCCGGCGCGCTGCCACGGCCCCTCGCCGTCGGTGATGCTCGCGACGGAGAACAGCCCGAATCGGTACGGCTCCAGGGGTGGGGGCGAGTCCACCCAGGTCTTGCCTGGTGTGGGTGTAGACACGGGGTCTCCGTTGCGTCAGGGGCCTGCGAGCGAAGCGGCCGGGGCCTCCAGAACGGGGACTGGGGACCCCGGCCACACCAGTCGGCCGCCCGGCCGGGCGGGCGGGCGGCCGGGTCTGCTGCTAGGCCGAGCAGGTGGTGAGCTGCTGGCTGCCGGAGATGCCGTTGGCGCACAGCGGCACCGTGACGACGTACGACTGGAGGCAGCGGGAGCACACCTGCCAGCCCTCCTCGGTGAAGATGGCGGTGTAGATGTTCTCGATCAGCGAGGCGTGGTCGTAGACGCCGTCCAGGTTGATGACGTCCGCCTGGAGCTGGAAGAACGTGCCCGCCGGGTACAGGAGGAACTTGACGCTGTCGGGCCACTCGGTGGGCACGTCACCGCCGAAGTCGCTCGCCGTGCCGGAGCTGAGGGCGTCCTGCCAGTCGTAGACGTACTGGGGGGAGACGCCGACCGCGCGCAGGTAGCCGTCCACCATGGAGTCGGAGACGTTCCACCGGTTGTCGATCCCGAGCTTCTTGCGCAGGTCGGACTTGAGGATGCCGCGCATCCAGTACGGCGCCACCATCTCCAGCGTGGCGTTCTGCGACAGGCGCCAGTGGTAGCGCTGGTACTGGACCTGGAGTTCCAGGATGGACAGCAGCGACTCCACCGCACCGGGGCCGTGAGGGTCGACGATGGCGGCGGCGGGGTCCGGGTCGGCGACGGCCGGGAAGGTGACCGCCGTGCTCATGGCCTCCATCTTGGCCAGCTTGCGGGCGTTCATCTTGTGGGCGTGGATCAGGAGCGAGCCCTGGATGAACTGCTCCACGCGCTCCGGCCAGCCGCGCTCCATCAGGATCGGCGTCCGGATGCAGAGCCCGCTCACGTCCATGCGGCACTCTTCGAACTCCGGCGGGCACGGGACCTCGACGCAGGACTTCTCGACCCCGGCGATGGCCTCGGCCTCGGTGAGGTAGAAGCCGGTGGAGCCCCAGATCGCGGACCAGTCGAAGTCGGCCGGGTAGCGGATACCCCCACGCCTGGCCGTCACGGCCGGGAGGTCGATCATGCCCTCTTCGGTCATGCGGATGGGGCAGAGGTCGTACAGCTGCTCGCTGGGGGCGCACCATCCGGCCGCCGCCACGAGGGAGCCGCCGGGCAGGCGGGACTCGTCGGTGGCGTGGGCGATGACCTCCTCGGCCTGGCGGCCGTCCTCCCGGATGACGAAGGCGTCGTCCACCTTGCGCTTGATCCGGGCCAGGCCCACGCGGGTGCGCTCGCCGTCACGGCCGGAGTTGACGTTGCCCGTGATCATCGGGCCCATCCGGTTCTCCCAGGCGCGGGCCACGTCGGACAGACCGTGTTCCATCTCCTGGCCGGTGGCGAACTCGGGGACGTCGGCGGCGGCGATGAGGTTGTACGTCGCGAAGGGGGACGGGCCGTCGCCCTCCTGCGTGGCGGGGACGGCGCCCCGGCGGGTGCCGAGCGGGACGCGGGCGGTGTTCTTCACGTTGGCTGCCACCAGTTCTCGTGCCTGGGCTCCGGCTCCCTCCTCGGTCTCGTCCGGGGTGTCCCCCGGCTGCTCCTCGGGGGTGTCCTCGGCGGTTGCGTCTTCGGGGGTCAGCTCCGCTTCGGGAGCCGGGTCGGCGTCGCCTTCACCGTCTTCGGTGGTGTCGGCGGTGGGCTCGCGCAGGCCGCGCAGGCGTTCGCCGATCTCGGCGGCGCGCGCGGAGCGCTCGTCCTGCTGCTGGGTGACGACCCCGATGCCGTCGGCGACCCGGGCCAGGGTCTCCAGCTTGGCCAGGACGTCTTCGCTGGCGGGTCCGGCGTCCTCGGGGGACAGCTCGTCGTACAGCTCCAGTACGGCCTGGCTGAGTTCTGCGGCCGTGACCTCGGGGTGCTCCGTGAGGTGCTGCTGGATGACTGCGGGCTGGTCCTCTGCCGGGACATCTGCGAGCCGGTTGAGAAGATCATTGATGAAGCTCACGGCATGGGCCCTCTCGGGATCTCGTTACCGTGCCCTCGGCCCATCAACCAGCAGAGCGTTCTACGTAGAGTAGCCGACCGCTCACGCTTCGTGCTCAAGCGGGCTCTTATCCGCGTGGATCAGGTGCCAGATGTGACACAGAGTTTGCGCGCGCCACCCCGTCGTGATAACTTCGTGTCTCGCAAGGGGGCAGACGCCCCCACCACCACCGAGCCGAGGAGCCCCAAGATGGCCGCCGTCGTCGCCGCGATGCTGTTCTACTGCCCCACCTGCCAGTCCGCGCCGAACGAGCCGTGCTACGAGTCGGGCTACGAGGTCAAGATCCACGTGGAGCGCACCCACAAGGCGGCCCGCGAGATGCGCGCCCGCCGTCAGGCCGGAGCCGACCTGTTCGCCCCCGAGCCGGAGCGCGACTGGAACGCCGACTGGGCCGACTACAAGGACCAGTACGCCCAGCGCGAAGCCGCAGAGGAGCGCGCCGCCTACCAGGCCGAGTACGACGCCGAGACGGCGTACGAGCGCCACCTTGAGACCAACGACCAGTACCGCTGGGAGGTCGACGAGGATGAGCGCCGCGCCGCCGCCTTCGGTGGCTACGACTACGGCACGGGCGGCCACGAGTACTACGTCTGATCCACTCCCAGGGGCGGCCGACCGGCCGCCCCTCCCCCATCCCCGCAGATAGAACACAGGAGACCCGCCATGCCGCACTTCACCGAGGACACCGTCACCCGCCTGCGTGACCGCATCACCGAGGGCGCGCACCTGGTGCGCCGGTACTGGCCGGACGACAGCACGCCGAGCGGCGCCAGCTTCCTCAAGGCCGAGGCCGTCACGTTCGACGCCGACGGCTGGGTCACGATCACCACGCGTGAATGGAACGAGAAGAACGGGCGGTACGCGAAGGTAAAGCACTCCTACGGCCCGGACGATGTCGTCGCGGTGGTGGAGATGAAGCCGCTCGGTGACACGGGCGCGGAGACCTACGCCCACAACGACTCGCGGCTCACCCTGGCGGGCGGGCACATGGACGCGCGGCCGGGCGGCAACCTGCGCGCGTGGGACGTCTACCGCGCCGACGGGGCCCTGCTCGCCGAGGGCGTGGGCACGGCGGAGGGGCGCGCGCTGCTCGCCGAGGAAGCACCGGAGATGATCTGGGTGCATCACGGTGACGGCAAGTGGAACGCTCGGGGCCACGGACGGCACTGGAAGATCCAGCGCGGGCGCCGCAACCCGGACTACGACCCCCACACCTCCCCGACGTGGCAGTGGTGGCTGTATGACCTGCTGGCGCGCCCGCTGGACGGCGGGGAGTGGAAGGAGATCAAGACGGACAGCGAGAGCCCGCAGCAGGCCAGGGAGGCCGCCCCGGCGCCGCAGGCCGCAGACGAGGCGACGCACTGATGGCGATCGGCAAGCCCGAGGGATGGATGTGTGCGCACAGCCCGTGGCACGCGTACGCCCCGGCCAACCCCACGCGGTGCCGTTACTGCGGGGAGGCCCGGTCGGCGGCCGACGCGCTGGTGTCGCTGGTGGCCGGGTGGGAGGGCTGGAGCGAGACCATGGCGCGCGACCTGGTGGAGCAGCACGCGGCGGAGGTGAGTGCCGGTGCCGCGTAGTGAGCATTCCGACCAGCGGTACGAGGCCACCCGGGAGGATGTGCTGGCGGCCGTCGGCCCCCAGCCGCCCAACCCGTACGCTCCTCCGGACAACCCGGACCCGTTCGGCGTGAACGAGACGCCGTGGACGGACTTCGAAGTCGCCGAACGCATCGCCGAGTTGCGTGGGCTGTCGCTGCCGCTGGGGCACGTGGGCCGGGCGCTCAAGCGCAACCGGCTGCGGGAGCTGCTGGCGGAGATGGTGGCGGACGGCTCCGTGGTGGGGCGCCCGCGTACGGAGTGGGCGGCCGTCGGCCGGGAGCGCCCGACCCGGATGGCCGACATCCTGTACGCGCTCCCGTCCGAGGTGGAGCGCTGGGAACGGGAGGACGCGGCCCGATCCGCGCAGATGGAAGAGGGGGGTCATGGGGAAGAAGAGCGCGGGTAGGGCGTCGGTGCGGATGCGCCGGGCGGCGGAGACCAACGACGCGGTGGAGCGCATCCTCGCGTCCACGAACCGGCTGTCGTCCGACCTGGGGGGCATCCCGCAGGCCAGCGAGAACGTACGCAGGCTGCGCCGGGGCGAACCGGCACAGTGGGGCCGGTCGCTCATCGAGAAGATCGGCGTGGAAGACGTGATCGCGGTCAATGACCACGTCTCGCGGAACGCCATCGTGGACATCTGGCGGCAGCAGGGGCGGATCGCCTACGACATCAACCCGGAGATGGCGGCCCAGCTCTACCGGGCCGACCTGAAGGGCAAGCTGCCCGGCGGGCTGTTCTCCCGGTTGCCCCACATCAGCCCGATGGTGCCGCTGCCCCGGCCGTGGCCGTTCCGCTCCAACAACGGGACCACCGGCCTGATCCGGGCGTACTTCCTCACCGGCCGGGTGGGGCGGGAGGCGTTCTGCCCGACCACGGACCGGCGGTCGGAGGGGCTGTCGGTCATGCCGTGGGTGGAGTGGGAGGACTCCCGGGGCCCGGAGTGGTACGAGGACGTAGCCACCCCGCTGTTCGTGCTGCCGTCCACCGACGACCCGTTCACCATGGACGACGTCATCGACCACACGAACACCTGGCACAACACGCACAGCGACGGCGACGAGATGAAGATGGTCCGGCAGATCCTGCCGGGGTTCATGTCGATCATGACGTACCTGTGCTGTGACAACCGGGACATGGAGGAGCCCGCGCCGCCGCCGACGCCCAAGGGCCGGAAGCCGCAGGCGCCGCCGCGTGACCCGTTCTATGTCCGCGTGGGCTGGCATGTGGGTCCGGCGCTGCACGCCAACCGGATGCGCGCGCAGCAGGAGCAGACGCGGGACCGGGGCGGGGTGTCCGAGCCGACCGGTGTGGAGTACGGGCCGCAGCACCGCGCCGGTCACTACAAGAGCGTTCCCCACGGGCCCAAGCGGTCGCTGCGGTCGGTCCGTTGGATTGACCCGTACTGGACGAAGCGGGAGCTGCTGGAGGAGGGCCAGGAGCCGGGCACCGGCATCATCCCCGTGAACCCGCAGCGGAGCGACCCGTCCGGCCACCGGGACGTGAAGCTCGCGAACCTGGGCCGGGCGAAGGAGAAGGAGATCCGCGAGCGCGAGGCGCAGCGGGTACGTGAGGAGACGATGGACTGGTGAGCGAGGGGCACTACGTGGTCGGGGAGCCGCCCGGCGGGGGGCCGGTGCTGCTGCTGGGTCCGTACGCCAGCGCTCAGGGGGCGGCCTCCCAGGTGGAGCGCGCCCGGCGGGGACACCGTCGGGCGCGGCCGTCCGCGTACGGCTGGCGGTACGGGACGCAGCGCGTCACGGCTCAGGCCGGGCGTCCGCTGCCGGGCGGGTCGCTGAACCGGGCGCTGGGGCTGTGGCCGCTGGCCGCGCCGGAGGACATTGCCGAGGAGGCGGAGCCTGCGCCGGAGCCGGTGAAGGAGCGGGAGTGGCGTGCGCTGGAGCGGCCCACGGACCGTAACGGGGTGTCGGCGGTGCCGTATGTGCGGGCGCGGTTCCGGCATGCGCGGCTGACGGGCTGGGACGGGGAGCCGATGCTGTGCCAGGTGACGCGGGTGAGCCTGGGCGAGGTGTGGTTCCGGCCGATCCGCGCGGATGGAAGCCTGGGTGATTCGATGCGCGCGAAGTGGGGCGCGGGTCATCCGGAGTTCGAGGGGCTGATCGGCGAGTGGCAGGAGCACCCGACGCTGCGGGGACGTGCGAACGCCCCCGGCGGTGGGCCGGGGGCGGCCGGTGGAGCGTCGTCCGCACGACCGGAGTACGCGCCGCCAGTCTAGCGGCCGTACATGGCGTCGCGGGCAAACCACACCAGGGCTGCGGGCCAGCCCACGACCATGACTCCCCACAGTGTCCAGCGCTTGGCCGGGGGCAGGTCCTTGCCGCCGGTCTCCTGGAAGCCGGAGGCCAGCCACGCGGGCGACGGCCCGAGCGCCGCCATCGCCACGGCGCCGCAGAACCAGAACCAGAACAGGTTCATCACGTGATCGGCTGCCCGGTGCGGTGGTCGACGGCCTGGTAGGAGGAGCCGGGGGTGGCCTCCTGTGCCTTCTCGGCGGCGAGCTCGGTCCAGTAGTCGACCGTGGCCCCGTTGGGGTGGGTCAGCCGGAACACCTTCGCCGTGCCTCCGGCCATCACCGTGGAGGCGACCGCTCCCCGGCGGCCTCCGCAATTGCAACCCATGGTTCCTCCTTCACCGGCCGCGCCGGGCCGCTAACGTTCGGTGTGCAACCGGGCACAGAGCGGGACGGCAAGAAGGCGCCCTGTGTGCGGGTCTGTCGGGTGGCCCCCCGGCGTCGTATCGGAGTCACAACCTGTTGGGAGGCTGGGGGGCCGTCTGATCCGCGTGGATCAGGCAGGGTCGAGCCACTTCACCCGGGTCCGCCCCTCGTGGCCGCTGATGCCCAGGGCCTCTTCGATCGACGACCACTCCACGATCGAGCGGACCTCGCCCAGCCACATGAGCACCACGCCCCCGTGGGGGAAGACCACGCCCTCCACGGCGATGCCCTCACCGCTGGTGCCGGTCTCGTCCTCGGTCCGCTCGTAGATGAACCGGCGCGGCGCCACGTCGTAGTCGAGGCCGCCGCGCTCCAGACACCACAGCAGCATCCCCTTGCCCCACCAGTCCTCCATCAGGGCGCCGGTGTTGGCGTACCGGTGGCAGGTGCGGCCGGTCTGCGACATGACGACGATGCGGCCGTCGGTGAACATGGCGCCGGAGGCGACGGGGACCTGGTCGCGGTTGAGCATGAGGAACGTACGCAGGGTGCCCTCGTACGTGGCGGGGATGAGGTGCCCCTTGTTGAGCTCTGCGGGGATGACCTCATCGTCGGTGCTGGTCGGCATTCGTCTCTCCCACGGTGGTGCGGTCAGTCCTGCGGGTATCCGCAGGCCTCAAGGAACAAGGAGCGGTTGAAGCCGTAGCCGCCCCGGTACTGGCGGGCGCAGGCGCTCGCGAGCTGCCGGGTGACGGACGACAGGGCGGCGTGCCCGGCTTCGTCGTCGTCACCCAGCCAGCGCTTCGTGTCGGCCACCGCGTTGGCGATGGCCCAGTAGTCCTTCTTGCTCATGGCCATCAGCTGGCCCTCGCGGCGGCCTTCATGGCCTCCCACTTCTGGACCGCCGCGCACGCCTCGGCCTTGCTGCCGGGGTTCACGGACTGGATGCCGGGCCAGTTGAGATCGCCGGAGGCGCACATCTTCTTCGCGGCGTTCACCGCCGTGGCGATGGCCCGGCTGGTGTCCATGCCCTTGGCGGTGAGGTGGTCGGTGATGCGCTTGATGTAGGACGGGAGGCCGCCCTGTTCGTCGACCCAGTTCTTCGCGAGGGCGATGTCCTGGTTGGAGGGGACCGGGAGCCCGCCGAACCCGGCCAGGGGCATGGGGACTTCGGTCTTGGGCTGGGGCTTGAGGCCCCGGATCTTCCCCTTGGCCAGCTCGGTGCGGCGGGCCAGCTCGACCGCGCGGCGCTGGCTGGCGGTCTCGCGGAAGGCGGTCATGCGGTCGCCCAGGGAGGCGGCGCGCTGGCGGCGGGCGGCGCGGCCTTCCAGCTCGTCGGCGACGGCGGAGGCCAGGTCGAGAGGCTCCGCCGTGCGCAGCTCGAAGGACTGCGCGCTGCCGGACGCCACGAACGCGCTGTCGTCCGTGGCGGCCACGGTCAGCTCCGGCTCCTTCTCCTCGGGGAAGAACCCGGCGGCCGTCAGCGAGTAGAACTGGCCGTCGGTGCCGGTCTTCTTGACGGCGAGGGGGAAGCCCGGCGAGTTGACGGCGAGCGCGGCGATCAGCTCGGCGCCGCCGCGTACCTCGCGCCAGTCGCCGGAGAGGGAGGACAGGGAGAGGCGGAGGCGGTCTTCCTGGCTGACGAAGGGCAGGACCGCCCCGGCCACCCAGATGCCGTGGGCGTCTTCGCCGACGCGGATCACGGCGGCCTGGGTGCCGGTGTGGTCGTAGTGGGCCATGGCGGTGGTCGCGGTGTCGTGCGGCTTGGCGTGCCCGGTGTTCATGGTGATCAGGCCGCAGTACACGGTGCCGCCGCTGGTGCGGACGGGGCGGATGTTGTAGTAGCCGTAGCCGGAGGCGGAGCGGGGCGGCGGCACGCAGCGGTCCTTGAAGCCGACGTGGCAGCCGCCCCACGGGGCCAGGTAGCCCGCCACCTGGCCGGTCTCCACATCCACGCGGACGGACCAGGCGCCGCCGCCCCCCTGGGGGGGCTCGAACCATTCGGCGGGCGGCATCCAGCCGGGGGCGAAGGTGTCCGTGGCGGAGGCGGTGATGGCGACGGCCTGGCACGGCTCGCACCCGGCCGGGGGCTCACTGGCCTCCTGGGCGATGGCCTCGGCCGCTTCCACCACGGCGGCGGCCACCTCTTCCGGGGCGGCGGCGGGGGCCTGACGGGCGCCGGTGATCTTCTCCCAGGGGGTCTCCTTGACCTCCTCGCGCAGGGCGCCCATGTCGGCCAGGTTCTCCGGCGTCCACCACGCCACGACCTCGATGCTGTCGCTGTCGGGGTCGTCGGGGTTGAGAACGTGGCGGTCTTCGGCGTCCATGTTGATGCCGACCTCGGCCTCGGTGGGCACCAGGATCACGAAGCACTGGTAGACGCCGTTCTCCGACGTCCACGAGTCGACCACCTCGCCCGATCCGCGCAGATCGAAGCCGGTCTCCTCGGCGAACTCCCGGTACGCGGCGTCCTCGGGGGTCTCGCCCTCCTCAATGCCGCCGCCGGGGAACTCCCACATCCCGGCGGCGGGGTCCTCGTCGGACAGGGCGCGCTGGAGCAGCAGCACCCGGCCGGTGTCCTGCGCGGTGACCGCCAGCCCGGCGTGCGTGGGGCCCGACTGGGCTGCCGGGCTGGCGGCGTCTTCTTCGGCGAGGGTGACGGCCAGCTCCAGGCCGTCGCCCTGTTCGGCGGGGCCGTCGCCGGTGGCGTTGGCGGGTACGGCGCCGGGGGCGTCACACGGCGCGGCCACCCACCCCGTGCCGTCTTCGGTCGGCACCACGCACGGGACCTCGTCCAGGGGGGCGCCCTCGTCGGGGACTTCTCCGGCCGGGGCGTCGGCGTCGGGGTCAAGCTCCTCAGCGGCCTGCTCGTCGTCCGCCGCGATGTCCTCGGGGACATCGTCCGCCGGGTCGGTGGCGTCGTCCTCAGTGGGCTCCTGGGAGTCGTCAGTGGCGACGGCCACCTCTTCCGGGGCGGCCGGGATCTCGCCCTGGCCCTGCTCGGGGTCGAACGGGCCGTCGCCGGTGGGGTTGGCGGGGACGGCGTCCGGGTCCTGGCAGTCGGCCTCCGTCCAGGCGCCGGTCTCGTCCTGCTTCACACACCCCCACTCGGGGTTGTAGCCCACGATCTCCTCGAACTCCGCGCCGAGCGCGGAGGCGGTGAGGGCCTGGCCGTTCTCGTCAGCGAGGGCGATGGCGGCGTTGGGGAACGCGGGGTGAGCGAGGAGGGTGGCGCCCATGACGCGCCAGCCGTCGTACACGTCGCCGATCATGAGGGTGGGGTCGTTGGGGTTGCCGTCCTGCACGATCGTGCCGTCCTCCTTGAGGAGGACCTGGTGGGCGGTGGCGTCGTCCACGTCCAGCGACACGAAGCGGATGAACCCGAGGCCGACCTTGCGGGCCAGTGCCCGGCCGATGGGGTCCTCCATGTCGAAGCGGCCTTCGCCCCATACGGCGGTGCCCTCGGTCCAGATGCGGTCGACGACGCCGACGCCGAGTTCGGAGCCGTCGTGGCCCTTGGCCAGGGTGCCCTGGACCAGGAGCGGCAGCGGGAGCGGGCGGGCGCGTACGCCTTCCTCGGGGGTGGCCAGCATTCGCTGGTCCGCGGACCACTCGTCCATGAAGCCGAGCACGCCGCGCCACCGGCCGCTGGGCTCCACGGTCACGGGTCCTGTCTCGGTGACGGTGGGCGTGGTCATGGGCTCCTCCAGTGGTGCTGAGGCGGCGGTGAGGGCGGGTTCTCCGGCGGGCCCGTAGCGGGCGCTACAGCGGCAGTTGATGACCTCGCCTGCGGGGCCGAGCGGGTCGCCGGGGAACTGGAGGCGGTGGCCGCCGATCTCGAACGGGTCCGCCAGCGGGCGGATCTGGCCGTCGGCGTGGCGGTGGGTCTCGCGTACGCGCTGGTCGGGGGTGGACTGCCAGCGCTTCTCCCACGGCTGGCCGGTGCGCTCCTGTTCGGCGAGCGCGCCGTGTGCCGCTCCGGCGTTGAGGGCGGTCATGGTCTCGGTGCGGGTCATGGTCATGACCTGGCCGTCCCACTCCTCCAGCGTCATCAGGGCGGCCAGGCGGGCCTGGAGCTGCTGGGGGGTTTCGCCGCGCGGCCGGTGCAGGAGGGCGCGGAGCAGCCGGTCGGCGAAGACGCGCCGGAACCCGGCGAGGCGGTCGCCGAGTCCGGCGCCGTGGCCGTCGTCGTCGTCGGGCGTGTCATCTGCGCGGTTGGTGACGCGGCCGAAGGAGCCGCGCCACAGGGAGCGGGTGGGCCCCAGGACGAAGCGGTCCAGGATGCGCCGCCAGGTGGCCTCGGAGGGGATGCCTGCCGGGTTGGTGTCGTCGTCTCCGGCGGCGGCCGTCAGCGCAGCCAGCGGACCCTGGCGGGCCTCGGTGAGGAACGCCTCCACGGCGTCGCGGATGGCCGGGTACAGGGTGGCTTCGGCCCGGCGGATGTGCGTGTACTCCCGCATGCGTTCCGAGAGCCACGGGTCAGGCGTGGGCAAGGACGGCCCCCTCTCCGTCGCACTGGAACTGGGCGATGGCCCGGTCCAGGTAGTCGGTCTGGTGTTCCTCGCGGGCGAGGATGAGGGCGCGGACGTAGTGGTCGACCGCCTGGTGCAGGCAGGCCTCGTCGGGGGTGGACTCGTGGAACTCGACGTAGGCGTTCTGGAGCATCTGGTCGAGCTGGCCCGGGTCGGCGTGGAGGGTGAGGTGGACGGCCTCGGGGGGGAGCTGCTGGAGGGATGTGCGCTGGTTGCGGGGGGTGGCGCGGATGAGGAACTGTCCGGCCCGGGACAGGGCGCGGCGGACGGCCATGTCCAGGCAGCGGGTACGCCAGTCGCCTGCCTTGTCCAGGGCCAGGCGCGGCCGGGCGCTGGCGGTCATGGCGCGTTCCAGGCTGTCGCGGGTCACGGCTCCCTGGCGGGAGGCGCCTGCCTGGGGCGGGCCGTTGCGTCCCCCGGCCGACGGGAGCCCGGCCGGGCGGGCGGCCGGGCGGCCGGGCGCACCGGCCGGGGTCGGGCCGGGGGTGCCCGGGTAGCCGCCGATCCGGCTCACGTTGGTCGGGTTGCCGAGCGGCGCCGATGTCCCTTGGGGGGTGGCGGCGGCGATGGCCTCCGGCGGCAGCGGGATGCCCAGGCGCGGCAGCAGGTAGGGGGCGAGGTTGGCGTTGGTGAGGCAGACGCGTTCCATCAGGCGGCGGGCGCGCTCGTCGTCGTCGGGGGCGTCCTCCTCGGAGAAGCCCAGCTCCCGCAGGTAGGCGGCGTCGGAGATGACCTGGTTGGCGAACGCGGTGTCGGCCTCGGGTGCCCGGTTGGGGCGCATGGTGAGGTCGCTGGTGTCGTACCAGATGGCGTACTTCTGCCAGCCCTTGATCCCCAGCGCCTTGAGCGCCGGGCGCAGGAGGTTGGTGGTGAGGGAGTCGCAGATCAAGCCGAGCAATGGCTCGATATGTAGCTTGATGGCCGATTCCTCCACTTGCCAGGCCGACCAATGGTTCGTATCGCCCAGACCGGTCAAAACCTCCGGTGGCATGTCCATGCCAGTAGCGACGCGGCGGATGGCGGAGTCACGGAGGGTCTGGACGTTCTCGTCCAGCTTGGTGCTGAAGCTGAGGTGCTTGAGCTCCTTGCCCTTGTCGGCCGGGCCCCGCACCACCAGCGGCACCACCGCGCTGGCACTGTCGCGGTTCTTCAGCGGCGCGGCCATGGCCTCGATCAGGGAGGCCGTGAAGGGATCCGGGTGCAGCGGGTTGGCGCCCTCGGACTGCTCCGGGCTGGGGGTCGTCAGCTCGTCCGGCACGAACAGGACACCGGCGCCCGCCAGGCGGGACTCCGCGCTGGCGGTGATGTGGGCGGACAGGTCCACGAGTTCGCGGAGCGGCTGGCGCAGGGCGAGGAGGGGGGAGTCGGCGTTGTAGCCGAGGCGGGGGTGCGGGCGCCAGATGCGGAGGATGGTGGACTGCTCGGGGTCCACCTCGATGAACTCGTTGGGCATGTCCGGGCTGACGATCTTGATGCCGGAGCCGGTGGACTGGATCTCGTCCGCCGAGCACACCAGCCACCGGCGGCCCTGGTCGCCGTCGTCGCCGACCACGACGTTGGTGACGTCCTGCCCGAACCCGGCGCCCTCGTCCTCGGGGTCGTCGAAGCCGATCAGGTAGCTCTCGCCGGGGACGTTGAGGTGGATGGACAGGCGCCGCAGCATCTCCGCCTGCCCGAGCTGGCCGCCGCCCAGCTCATCCAGGACGGCGACCGCCTGCTGGGCGTCCAGGTCTACGGCGCCGGTCTCCTCGTCCTCGGCGAGGTCCAGGGGGACGGGTTCGCTGGAGCCGTCCGGGTCGATCTGCCCGACGTACAGGCGCGCCCGGCTACAGGCGTTGGCGATCCACGAGACGCCGAAGCGCAGCTCGGTGACGGTGTCGTAGAGGTCCCAGGCGTCGCGCTGCCAGTCCTGCTTGCGGCCGACGACGGTACGGACCTGGGCCTTGCTGACGAGAGCGGCCGACGCCATGACGGTGGAGCCGACCACCTGGTAGTCGGTGACCTTGCCCGCGCGGTTGCGGCGGATGAGGTGCTTGGGGCGGCGGTGGATGCTCCAGAGCGGCATGGGCGGCGGTCCTCCTCTTCGGTCAGGGGGTGGGCGACTGCGTGACGTTCACGTGCACGTGGCCGGAGTGGACCTGTTCCTTGGGCGGGGCGGGGGCGTCGAGCCAGTCGGCGAGGAGGGCGGACACCCAGGAGAGGGCGAACACGGAGACGAAGAAGGCGAAGGCGTGGGGGGCGGTGGAGGGCCAGAGGCCGAGCCAGAGGCGGAAGTAGGCGGTGGTGAGGGCGAGGCTGACCCAGAACCCGGCGCACCACGGGCAGGTGACGAGCTTTGAGGCGTAGCGCCACAGGCGGGGGGCCGGGCGCAGGGGCTGGGGGGCGTCGGGGTCGGGGGGCTGGTAGCCGTACATGCGCTTACCGGCCGCCCGGCCGCCCGCCCGGCCGGGCGGGCGGGCATGTCGGGGTTGCGCCTTCATATGGAGCCAGTCCCTGAACGGCTTGCTGATGGTGTCCTCGGTGACGAGCCGGGTGACCCGGCATGTAGCGAGGAGCGTGAGGAAGGAGATGAACACGGAGAGCCATACCACGCTCCACAGAGTAACGATGCGCTCACGGACTGTCGCGTAAGCGGGTGATCGCCCTCCGGAATGGGTGCACTGACCTGCGCAGACAACATCCGGCCGCCCGGCCGGGCGGGCGGCCTGTCAGTGGCGGGTCGTAACTTTCCGTAAGTGATCGCCACCGAGTGGGCCGATGAGCTGCTGCGGGTGATCCGCGTGTACGGCCAGGGCCGCGCGCGGACCTTCGCCGAGAGCGGCTACCCGCTGCCCGCCGGGGTGGAGCTGACGCTGCCCACCGGCGCGCGCATCTACCTCCAGACGGTGACGGACCCCTCCGCCGCCCACCGGCCGCCCGACGGCCCGGCCGTACCCCCCATGGCGCCGGTGGAGCTGCCCGCACAGGGGCCGACGGAACTGGCGGCCGTGGAGCGGTGGCTGGGCTGGTGCCTCACCGGCCACCAGTCCCCGTGGATCGAGTCGGTGAGGCTGTTCCAGAACCGGCCGCCCGGCCGCCACGGCATCCTCCACGGGCTGACCGTCCACGCGCACTCGGGGGCGCGGGCCTGGGTCTACTTCCGGCACGCCACCCCCGCCGGGCGCGAGCCCCAGGGCATGGCCGTGTGGCGCCTCCAGGGAACCGTGTAGGCCTCAGCCCTGGGGCAGGACACCGGGCAGTGTTCCGGCCCCCCTGCGGTGATGAACCGGCCGTCAGGGGGGACCGCACAACGCGACCCGCTGACGGCGGGAACTGCACCGCCAGGATTGATCCCGCCCGGCCAGGCTAGCGGACGGTGTCGGTGGGGGCGTTTATCGTGTCCGGTGTCGGCCCGCCCCGGCCAACGTCATCCATGCTGCTGGCGCTCACACCGGGGCGGGCCGCCCTCGTCAGTAGGAGCCCTGGGGGGCCTGCTCGTAGCGGGGCTCCTCGTCCTTCACGTCGATCCGCCAGTTGACCATGCAGCCGTCCGCGTAGACGGCCATGGTCGGCGCGTGGGTGCCGGTGTCCGGGTCGTTGACGAACAGCTCCTTGTAGAAGGTGAGCTGGGTGTTGGCGTTGCCGTAGTGCTTGGGGCAGCCGTCCCGGAGCTGGGTGCGGCGCTCCATCACCCTCAGCAGGGTGTCGTCGTCCCAGTCGGGGCGGGGGAAGCCGGGCGGGAAGTCCTTGAAGGGGTCCGGCGGGGGGGCTGAGGTCATGGTGATCAGGCTCCGGGGCGGGGTCAGGGGCAGTCCGTCGGCGGCGACCCAGGGCGGCGTGCGGAAGTCCCAGGGCTCGGTCGTCAGCTGCATGGCGTGGGTGGGATGGTCGGCGCGGTGCACCTCGGCCCAGGCGTCCCGGTCGGCGGGGCTGAAGAAGGGCTCGCGGGTGGTGCAGCAGCAGCAGGAAGCGTAGTACGCCCAGAGTTCGTGGAGGCCGGAGGCGTGGGTGACGATGGTGGCGCCGGTGGCCTGGCCGTCGGCGTTCACGGGCATCTGGCGGTGGACGATGTCGATGTCGTCGTCCTGATCCGCGTGGATGAGGGTCACCGGAGACACCTCCCCGGCCGACACGGGCTGATCTGCGTGGATCGTTCTGTATGGGAGGTCATGAGTGGCTTGGTCTCCATCACAGCACCGTAGCGGTGGAGCGCCGTCCGGCGGGGCTGGCGGCCGGTGGGGTCGGGGGCAGCCACGGGGACGGGGCGGAGCGGGCGGGCCGGTCAGGCTGGCAAGAAGGCGCGAGGAGACGCGGCGGCCCGGACAGGTTGCTAGCCGGTGATCCACTCCAGGAGCTGCCCGCGCAGGCGCGCCTGGGCTTCCTCCTCGGTGCGGCCCTCGGCCCTGAGCATGGTCACGGGGCAGACCGCCATGTACCCCCGGCCCGGCCGCTCGTGCGTCTGCACGCCCAGCTCGGTGCCCGGCTCACGCCCGGCGTCGGGGAAGTGCACGGCGTGCGCCTCGGCCATCGCCAGGCCGAAGCGCTCCGCCAGCTCCTCGCCGCTGGTGGAGGAGTTGATGTGGCGGGCCAGGGCGTGGTTGCCCTGGATGGCGATGTACTCCACCCAGCGGGTGGTGAACATGCGCAGGCCCCGGATCTGCCCGTCGCGGCCGTGCTCCTCGGTGAAGCGGGTCATCTGCTGGAGCTCGGCGTCGAAGTGCGTCACGGTCTCCGGACTGATCTCCGCCACGGCGGCCCGCAGGTAGCTGGCGGCGCGGGTGGCGGGGACGTAGGTCCGGGTGCGGCCGTGGGTGTGATCCACGGGGACCGGGACCAGGGGCAGCGTGCCGGGGCCGGTGGGGTCTTCGAGGAGCTGGCCGATCGCAGAGGCCAGACCGTCGATAGCGGACTCCGGCATGTGCCGGATCTGACGCATCACCTCGTCGCTGATGGAGACCTGGACCGGGGTGTCGGTGGGTGTCGTTGGCTCGGTCATATGCGGAGCGTACCTGCGCTTCTGGATGGAGAGTTGAGCCCTTAACCGAACAGCGTGGGCTGGGTGTACGGGCTGGTGACGGCGGGGCGGGCGGCCTGTCTCTGGAGTCCCTTGACGGGGTGGAGCGAGCCGGGGCACAGCGTGAACGCATCGCCGCCGGGCGCCCGGTGGCGGGCGAGCAGGCCGGTACGCATGTGCTCGGCGGGCCACCTCTTGCATGCCCGCTCGGGACAGAGGTAGCGGTCGGGTTCCGCCGCCCGGCTGGCGGCGGCCCCCGGGGTGGGGGGTTGGGTCATGCGCGTGAGGCTAGTTCGCGATGCGCAGTGCAGGCGGGGAGGCTGGCCGGGCGGCCGGGCGGGCGGCCGGTTCAGCGGCCAGAGTCCGTCCGGCCTCCAGGAGCTTGTCCGCCGCTTCCCGGACGAGGCACCGCGCCTCGAAGTGGCCGCCGGGATGGAGATCCTTGGCGAGGGTGCGCAGCTCAGCCTCCCGGCAGAGCAGGGATTCGCGCGCTTGAACAGGGGTCAACGTTGGCAAGAAGTCGCTGTCCATCCAGTCACATTAGCTACCGACTGCACACGGAGCGCACCCGTTTGTCGCAATCACCTGTGTGGGTTTCCTGCGTGAAGCGTGCACGTGCCACCGGCATTGGATGATCACGCTCCGCTTCCGGCCGCTCACGCGTGTCCATCTGCGCGGATCAACGCACCCGGAAAGGGGCGGACCCGCCCGGCACGTGGCGGGGCGGGTCCTGACGCCTAGGGCGCCCATCCTGGCGTGCGCGTTGCGGACGCTCGGCTGATCGCCCAGCGCGGGCCAGGGTGCTGACCGCCGCCCCTCCCCGGCCTGAATCCGGAGGGGGGCGGTGGGGCCACCCCCGCGAGGGGGCGGCCCGTCTCACCTGATCGACACCAACTCCGACGCCGTACCCCACCCGCTCTGGCCGTCGGGACAGCAGGGGAACCGCGCGCCCCGCCTGTCCCCCGCTCGTCGAAGAAAGGGAAGGCGGAGCCGGTGCGCGGGGCGGGGGTCGGCTGTCCTTGGGGAGGTAGCGTGCCCGTCCCGTGCACCGCAGACACGAAGTTAGCACACGTGCACGGCGTGTGATTACCCATTGCCGTAAGTTCACCGGCCGCCCCCCGGCGGGAGCCCCGGCCCCGACCGTCCCAGCGGAATCGACCCGAACCCGCCGCCCTGTCCGGCCTGCTGCGCGGCCTGGGCGATGCTGACCTGGCTCGCGTTGCCGATGTGCTGGCTGGCGCCGGGCACCTTGAGCAGCCCGTACGCCAGGTAGGTGGAGGCGTCGATGCGGCCCGGGGAGTCGGTGTGGTCCGGCTGCCAGGTCGCCCACTCCTCCTCCATCTCCGGCAGGTACGCCGTGGTGCGGATCCAGTCCTCGATCCACTGCTGGGCGATCGGCTCCGCCCGCAGGTACTTGCCGGTCTTGGCGTTGACGAGCTGGATGTACGGCTTGAGGGCGTCCTTGGGGATGGCGCCCTCCCGCTTGAGGGCGTCCCACGCGGTGGCGATGGCCAGGTTGACCATGTCGCCGCCGTAGTTCTTCTCCACGTAGATGACCGTCGCGCCGATCTCGAAGGCGAGGAGGCACGCGCGGCGCGACCACTGCGCCGACGAGCACGGGCGGGAGCGGTCGTGGGTGATGTAGAGCCGCTGGTCGGTGCCCCGGAACCCGCCGATGATCCCGGCGACGTCCCGGCCGCCGCCGGACGGGTCGACCGCGACGGCGGTCCGCTCGCGGGCGGGCACGCGAGGGTCGTGGAGGCGGCGCTGGGCGGCGAGCTGTTCGCGGCTGATGAGCGCGCCCTCGGACGGCTGGGGGTCGCCCTGGTAGAGGGCTCCCCAGTCGCGCGGCGTGGACGTGGAGCGCTTGTCGGCCCAGTGTGCGGACAGGGCGGTGAGGTCGTCGTCCAGGAGGGCGGGGTGGGTGAGGGGTTCGCCCGGCTGGCGCCCGAGGGGGTCATCCGCGTGGGCGGCGATGGCCGGGAGGTGGATCACGCGCCACCGGCCGCCCTTGTCGGTGGTGCCTTCGTGCTTGAGCACGCGCCCGGCCAGGTCGTCTTCGTGCCAGCGGGTCATCACCAGGACCACGGGCACGCCCGGCCGCAGACGCGACAGGAAGACGCTGCTCCACCACTCCCAGACGTGGTTGCGCATCCGCAGGCTGTCGGCGTCGCGGCGGTCCTTGTGCGGGTCGTCCACGATGCCGACGCCGGTGATGGGGAAGCCCGTCAGGGAGCCGCCGACGCCGGTCGCGCGGACGCCTCCGCCGCCGGTGACGGACCAGTCGTAGACGTTGGACTCACCGCGCTGGAGCTGGAGCCCGTACTGGGCGCCGCGCTCCACCACGTGACGGCGGACCGCGCGGGACTTCTTGATCGCGAGGGAGGCGGCGTAGGAGGCGATGGCGTTGCGGCTGGTGGGGTGGCGGGTGAGCCACCAGAACGGCAACAGCTCGGATACCAGCGTGCTCTTGCCCACCTGGGGGGGTGTGGTGAGGAGCAGCCGGTCGTAGTCCTTGCCGAGGTGGGTGAGTTCCCCGCCGATGAGGCGGGTGTGGGTGCGGGCCTGGAAGCCGGGCGGGTCCAGGTAGCGGCCCATGGTGGCCGGGTTGCTCAGGGCGGCCAGGCGGCGCGCCTCGGCGCGGGTGTCCGCCGAGGTGAGGTCAGCGAACGTTGTGGACACGGATCACCCCACACACGCAGTGCGCACGTGTGGCGCGTGCGCAAATCTCGTGTCTTGACCCGCACATGCCCGTCCGGCTACGGTGCGTGCCGACCGCATCACTCACACAGAGGGGGCGCACATGGGGCGCAACAGCAAGCCCACCGTCCAGGCGGCCGTCGGCAGGCAGGAACGCGACTCGGCGGCGAACGGGGCGGTGACGCCCGCCGAGAAGCAGCAGATGGTCTCGATGGGCCTCACGGAGAAGGCAGTCAGCGAGGGCCGCGACCCGGGCGAGGCGGTGGGCACGGCCCTGCCCATCCCCGACGAGGACGAGTAGCAGCCCGTCAGACCGGCGGGTCCGCCCTGAGGTGCGGCGGACCCGCCACTGCGCAGGAGGCTGGCTCAGCCCTCCGGGCCCGGGGCCGTCTCCAGGTAGACCTCCGCGCCCTCGTCCAGGCTCGCGATGCCCCGGCCGCCCTGGTGGAGGCTGATCTGCGCGGATGACCAGAAGTCCAGCGTGTACCGGGCCAGGGCCGCCAGCGTGTCGCGGGCTTCGCACTCCAGCACGGCCACCGGCCGCGCCAGGTACAGGCGGGTGCGCAGGTTGACGGACTCCAGCAGCGGGGCGAGCTGGGGCATGGCGGTCACCTGATCCCAGTAGGCGTCGCGAAGCTCCATCTCCTGGAAGCGGACGTGCAGTTGCCAGGTCATGCGTCTCCTTCGGGTCGGGGAGACACGAGATTAGCGCACGCACGCCGCGTGCGCCCGGCCGTCCGGGCGGGCGGGCGGCCGGGCGGCCGGTCAGCCCTCCTGGGAGGCGCTGTCGTCGGAGAGGGCCAGCCGCGCGGACGGGAAGGTGATCGCCCACGTGGCCAGGGCGGCCAGCGGCGTACGGTCCGCCGACCGTGCCACGGCCTGGCGGTCGTCCGGGTACTTGGTGATGCGGACGCCGGGGGTCTCGGCCTCGGGGCGGTCGTCGATCCCGGTCATGAACGCCGTGGCGTCGGCGGAGTCGCGCAGGTTGACGGTCAGCTCCCACATGGGGGGTCTCCTCTTCTGGTGTGGCCGGAGCGCTCATGACTGCTCCGGGAGGTCGAGTACGTCGTAGGGGTCCACCTGCCCGCTGGTGGCGTGCTTGCGGGCCAGGTGCATGATCGCCTCGTCGAGCTCCGCGCGGAGCGCGTTCTCGTCGGCGGGGACGTGGCTGAAGCGGACCGGCCCACCGGCGCGCCCGACGATGCCCACGTTCTGGTCCGGCTCCCCCAGGGCGAAGCGGATCAGCTTGCTGTAGGCGTCGGCCACCCGCACGGTCTCCGTCGCGTTCAGGTTCTGGCCCACCAGCGCGGTGATCGCCTCGGTGGCCTTCTCGTGGAACGTCGCGGCCAGCTTCAGGTGGTCCTGGACCATCCGCCGCTGGCGTTCCTTGATCGCCGCGACCCACTGCTCGTCCATGTGCCGGTCGAACGCCTCGGCCCGCGTACCCCACCGGAAGGTGTGGCTGTACTGCTGTGCGGTCCGGTGGGTGATGTTCAACCTTTCCGCGACCCGCTTCAACGTGCGGGTGCGGCCGAGGTCCCGGTAGACGGTGAACTGGCCCCAGCGTTTGGCGCTCTCTCCGGTCTGGCGGTCCCAGAGGTCGCGGCCGTCTTCGGCGAGCGTGATGGGCTCGCGCGGGGTGGGCATCGGCGCCTCCCTTCATCTGCGTGGATGGGCTCAGGGGTGGACGGGGGTGGCCGGGTCGGCGAAGAACCGGCCGCACACCTGGGCCGGGAGCCCGCTGGGGTCGGGGTCGTGGGGCATGTGGCAGCGCTCGCACCGGGGGTGAGGGCTGGCGTTGGCCGCGCCGGGCGGGCTGTGGGGCATCACCTGGGGGGCGGGTCCGCGTCCGTCGGCGCACACCGTGCAGAAGGGCTGATCCGCGTGGTTGGAGTAGGTGACCTTGGCGGAGCCGCACTGGACGCACCGGGCGGTGGGGTGGGCGGGGACGGCGGGGTCGGTGGCGTCCAGGGCGTTGTGGGCCAGCTTGACGGCGCGGGTGACGGCGTCGTGGAGCGGCGGCATCGGCGGCGGGCGGCCGTCCAGGTTCCCGTTGAGGAGGTGGGAGGCCTGGGCCTGGAGCCCGATGTAGTCGCCCACGTGGATGAGGGTGGCCAGGGCGATGTCCAGGGCGCGCCGGGCCTCGACGAGGTCGGCCAGGTGGGGCGGGAGCGGGGCGGGCGGGTTCACGGCGCCGGAGTGGCACGGGCAGTAGCACGGCTCCTCGCACACCTTGCAGTGGGCGGCCTTCTTGGCGCCGGTGACGCCGGTCTCGGACTGGCAGTACTCGTGACCGGTGCGCCCGTCGGGGAGCAGGGAGTTGCCGTGGAGGCATCCGGTGGACAGGTAGCTGTGCTGGTCGGTGCTCATGCGTCTCCCCCGGCCGGGCCGTTGACGAGGACGTAGTCCTCCTGGCGGGCGCCCCGGGCGCGGGCGACCGCCGCCAGGAGCGTGCGGATCATGGACTGGACGTCGTAGCGGATCATGAGGTCGCCTCCGCCGGGGTGTCGTCTGCGGGGATGAAGAACCGGTACTGGTCGGCGTCGGGGATGCCTGCCTCGCGCAGGGCGGGGCGCAGGTACTCGGTGGTGAGCCGGTCGCAGAGGTCGTCCAGGATGCCGGTGCGGGCGGGCGGCAGCGCGGGCAGGGCCTCGTTCATGTGGTCACCTCGGCGGGGGTGTCGGCGGCGTCGATCTCGGCAGCGAGCCGCTTGCGGTTGCGGGCCTCCACGCTGCTGACGGCCTTGCCGGTCTCCTCCGGGTAGCTGCCGCACTTGATCATGTTGGCGCGGAAGTAGCTGACGACGCTGATCCGCTCGGCTCCGCAGGTCTCGCACATGCCGTTGCGGCGCTGGCCGCACTCGCAGAAGATCGCCGTGTTCCCGTGGTGCTCGTGGGCGTCGATCAGGGCCAGGTCGCCGTGGCGCATGTCGAGGGCGACCCGGTACTTGGGGAAGACGAGCTGGCCGCCGGTGTAGGAGCCGCGCCGCAGGCAGGCCAGGGTGGAGAAGCCGGACTCCAGGTCGCCCGCGTCCTGGTGGACGCCGGTGGGGTAGGTGTTGTTGACGGTGACCGTGGTGAACGGGGTGCCGGGCACCACCCACTCCGGGTAGGTGGCGGCGACCTCACGCATCTGCACGGCGTACCGGTCGGGCAGCCGGGCCTCGAAGTGGCGGGCCACGCCCTGGAGGAACGGGCGCAGCATCTCCCACTGGGGCAGGTTGGCGCCGGTCCAGGCGGTGAGGCGGCAGTACTTCTGGTGTCCGGCGGAGTCGAACGCGCCGATGATGGCGGACGGGACCGGGAGGGCGCGGCTCTTGTTGCCGGAGCCGGACTTGACGCGGCGTGAGCCGGAGGCCGTTCCGCGGTTCTCGGTCTTCGTGGACTTCAGGGAGTGGAGGGTCTCGTACACACCGGGAAGGTCGGCCTCCTCGCTGAGGGCGCCGGGCAGGTAGATGACCAGCGGCTGGCCGTTGGGCTTGAGGAGCTTGGCCGGGCCGGTGATCAGCATGTTGAAGTCCTCGGGCCCGAGGATCTTGCCGACCTTGGCCTCCAGCTCGGCTGAGGGGATGCGGGTGCGCAGGCGGGCCTCAATCACGGCCGTCCTCCTTCAGGCGGATCACGGCCTCCGGCCACGGCCCCGACGCCGTGGCGTCGGTGAGGAGCGTGGCGCCGACGATGCGCCAGCGGGTGAAGATGACGCCCTGGCCGAAGGCTTCGTACTCGGTCTGGTCGGCGTCCAGGCCGACCGGGAGTTCGGGGCGCTCCGGGGTGAGGATGCCGTCGCGGGCGGTGCCCTCCGCCCGGAGCTGATCCCCGTGGATGGACAGTTGGTTGATGGAGCCGACGGGGCCGTCAAGGGTGAACAGCGGCAGGGGGAGCGGCCGGGAGAGCAGGCGTTCGGGGGTGGCAAGCGCGCGGCCGTCGCCGGTGGGCTTGTCCAGGAGGGCGAGAACGCCGGTCCACTCGATCATGCGGGGTCTTCTTTCAGGCGGTAGGGGTGCGGTGGCGCTGGGGGCGCGGGATGAAGGACAGCTCGCCGATGCGCTTGGGGTGCGGCTTGAGGTACTGGGGCCAGCGCTCGGTGAGCGTGTTGACGAGGCCCATCTCCGCGCCGGGGGTCCGGTTGGCCACGGCACCGCCCCGGTTGCTGTAGTGCTGGTAGCTGGCGATGTACATGTCCAGCCGGGCAACCTTGCCGTAGGCGTCCAGGTGGGCGCAGGTGTAGTCGTAGTCCTCCTTGAAGGGCAGGCCCTGGTCCCAGCGGGGCTCGTAGGTGTCGGCGGCGCACAGGGAGCCGATGACGAAGCCGTAGTCCAGGACCCGGCCGCGCGCGAAGTAGGCGTTGTCGGTGGGCGGGACGCCCGCCAGGTGGACGGTGCCGTCCAGGACGTTGAGGAGGGCGGCGCGGAGCTGGACCCAGGGGGCGGGGCGCCCCTTGGGGTGGGCGTCGCTGACGTGCTTGAAGCCCTTGCAGTCGTCGTCGGTCTGGATGCAGACGGCCCCCTGCTGGGTGGCGTGGAGCAGGGCGGCGTTGCGGGCGGCGGACAGGGCGAACTCGCCGGGGGGCGGGTCGATGACGGCGAGGGTGAAGTCCGCTCCGGCGGCGGTGTAGTCGTGGTGCTCGGGGTACGGCACGACCCAGGTGATGGGGTCGGGGGCGAACAGGGCCTGCATGGCGGGGACGTTGGCGGGGCGTCCGGCGCTGATGCAGTACACGCCGTAGCGGCGGCCGTCGTCGGTGGCGCGGAGGTTGGTCATCAGCGGCTCCTGTGGGGGCGGGGGGCCGGGCCGTAGGGGCTGGCCCAGGCGGGGCGGTCGGGGCGGCGCCGGTTGACCGTGTCGGCGTACTGGCGGACGGCGGCGGCAGCGTCGGCGATGGCCTCGCCGGTCTGGCGTACGAGCTGGACAAGGGGGCGCAGCGCCTCCCGGATCCGCTTGAGCAGGGCGTCGATGGCGGCGCCGATGCGTTCGCGCTGCTCGGGGGTGAACTTCGGCATCCGTACGACGGGAGGCCGGGCGGGCGGGCGGCCGGGCGGGCTGGTCATCATGCGGGCTGCTCCTCCTTGAGGCGGTGGGTGACGGCGAACTCGTCGTCGGGGACGGGGTACAGGCGGCCGTGCTCGTCCATGACCAGGACGTCGCCGGGGGCGGCGTAGACGGTGCCGCAGCGGGTGGCCAGCGGGATGCACGGGCCCACGCCGGGCAGGACGCCGAGCATGAGGACGCGCCCGAAGAACGAGCACAGCTCCGGCAGGTTGTCGCCGGTCCACACCATGGCGCGGACCTTGGTGGGCCGATGGATGTAGAGCCCGGCCGGGCGGGCGGCCGGGCGGCCGGGCGTCATGACGGGATGCCCTTGAGGAAGTGCCAGCGGGCACGGACCAGCCGCGCGTCGTTGAGGGCGTGGTGTTCGCCTTCGGGGCCGGGCTGCGGCAGCTCGGCATCCGTGAAGCCCAGGCGGGCGGCTTCCTGCTGGATGTCGTGGGTGAAGCGGGGCATGTACGGCGGGAGCAGGATCATGGAGCCGTAGAGCTGGCTGAGGGCTACGTGGTCGTAGGCGCCGTAGTCGGCCCACAGCTCCGCCGGTCCGGCCTTGAGCATGAAGGCGTCCACGGTGCGCCGGAACTGGGAGAGCGGGCGGACGTCGGGGTGGTCGCGGTCCAGGTGGCCGCGCCCGTTCTGCATGCACCGGCAGCCGGTCTTGCACTCCACGGTGGGCAGGAACGGCCACACGTGCTCCCCGAGCCAGTCGTGGGTGGCGACGGCGCGTTCGTCCAGGTCGGCGTTGACCACGTACAGGGTGTCGCCGTGCTGGGTGATGCCGCCGAAGCTGACGGGGCCGATGCGCTCGCCGTCCTCCAGGAACTCGAAGTCGTAGAAGACGCGGTCCAGGGTGACGGCGCTCATGCGGCGTCTCCGTCCACGCGGATGGCGGCCTGCCCGAGGATCTTGCCCCACTCCAGCGGGGGGCTGTCGTGCTTGGCGGCCTCAAGGACAACGTTGGCGATACGGACGGCGTCGCACACCAGGGGGCCGGTGGGCCGGTCGCCGAGGTGCTCGCGCATGGCCTCGATGTCCAGCAGGAGCTGGGACTTGGCGTCGACCTCCATCACGAACACCATCTCGGCGAGGCCCTTGGCGGCGAGGGACTGTTCCCCGGCGACGCGGTTGCCCCGGGTGCTCTCCTGCTCGGGGGTCTCGGCGTAGTGGGCGCCGGACGGCCCGGCCTCCATCACCACGCCCCCGTCGTCGTCCTCTTCGCCGACCTCGGGCAGCTCCGGCTCCACGCGGGCGGTCAGCTCCTCAAGGAAGACGTCGTCGTAGCCGGTGCCCTCCAGGTCCTCGATGTCGGCGAGGAGTTCGTAGAGCAGGAAGTCGTTGCGGGTGCTGAGTTCGGCGGTGCGGTTGGCGGCGGCGACGATCTTTTTGGCGCGCTGGTCGTCCACATCCACGGGGATCACGTCCAGGTGGGACCAGCCCAGGCGCTCGGCGGCCTGCGTGACGTGGTTGTGGCTGAGGATGTGGCCGGTGGAGCGCTGGACGATGATCGGCTCGAACAGGCCGTTCTCCGCCAGCGACTCCGCGATGGCGTCCACGTCGCCCTCGTTGGGGTTGCCGGGGAACTGGGTCAGCTTGCTCAGGGGCCAGCGCTCCAGCTTCTCCAGGAGGGAGTGGAGGTTGGCGTCCGTGTCGGGCGCGGCGGCCGTCTTGGGGGTCATCGGATCTCCGTGGATCAGGGGGGTTCGCCTCTACCCGAAGATAGCTCTAGGTGACTGATCCGATGCGCTCCGTGACGGACACGCGGCCCCGCCCCCTGTCAGGGAGCGCCGGGCGGCGGGGTCGTGCAGGCTCGCACGAGTACCTTCCAGAGCTTTACAGCCGTCGCGGGCGCCGGGGCCCCGGCGCCCGCCTCCCAGAGCGCCAGGCGCCACGTGGGGACGTTGCAGGCGCGGGCCATGTCGTCCACCGACCAGCCCGTCAGCATCCGCAGCCGGGTGGCCGTGCCGTCCCCCAGGGCTTCCAGGGCCAGCCGGGCCCGGTCGTCGTCGGTCAGGCGCGGCGGCGGGAAGCGGTCGTCAGCTCCCATAGGGCGCATGATGCCGGGCGGGCGGGCGGCCGGGCGGCCGACCCGCCGGATGATCTGCGCGGACCGGGAAAGTGCGCAGGCCCCCGGTCGGACGGCTGCCGGGGGGACGGACAGCCGCACGGCCGGGGGCCTGATGCAGATCGGCGGACGAGGGGGGGTTCACCCGCCGTCCGGCACGCTACCGCCCATCTGGCGGATGAGGTCGTAGGAGGCGCCCGCTTCGGCGCGTCGTTCGGTTGCGTTGCGGGCGTCGAAGTTCTCCCCGCCGTGGCACGAGCACTGTCCGCGCAGATGGAACGGGGACCCGGCGACCTGCCGCATCCAGCACTCGTGATGCCACGGCACGGCGCCCGGCTGGCCGCCCGCCAGGATGGCCGGGGTGATGATCCCCCGGTCGCCGTCCTGGATGGGGTCGGTGCAGAAACCGCACCGCTCCCCCACCGGCGTGCCGGTGCGGGGAGCGGTGTCGCAGAACGGCGAGTCCCAGGGCTCACCGAAGTACGGGTTCGGGATGTAGTCGGTCGGGTCGGTCACGGGGCTCCGTGGGCTCAGGTCACGTCCACGGGCCGCTCCTTGGGCGGCACGTACGTGAAAAGGGCGGGCTGGAACTCACCGTACGGGAGCAGGATCTCGTCCGGCGCCTTCAGGATGTGGCGGCACTTCTGGCAGTTGACCGGCTTGCGGACGGCCCGCAGCGAGCCGGGCGACCAGCCGTAGACCGGGGTGTGGCACAGCGGCTGCGGCACCAGCTCATTCATCAGCCAGCGCTCGGTGTCGACCGCATGGACCACGTCACTGTCGCGGACGGACATGCGCTGCCCGTCCGCGAACTTGAGTCGCATCTCCAGGGCGAACGCGCGCAGGTCGGCGACCGCGATGAGCGGCGCCATGCCCTCCGGGTCGTTCGTCGTTATGGTCATGCCCTTATTGTCACCCGTTCGGTGCAGGAGTATCCAGGGTTTTCGGTGTAAGTACGCCCCGGTGACGGCGTGTCACCGGGGCGTCACCTGCCGGTTGTGTTAACGCGACAGCGCCATCACGAAGGTCGCGACAGCCTGCGTGGCCAGCAGAGCAATCCCGATGAGGACCACCGGGACGGCGTAGGTGAGGTGCTGGTGGCGGGCCCGGCGGACGCGACGCTCCGTAGCGGCCACCGCAGCCGGGTTCCCCGACAGAAGAGCACCCTCCGTCAAGACGCGCATCCTGTACGCCCTGAGGGCGGACAGCGAGCTTGCAGCGAGCGTGACGACGGCCACCACCGCGACGGCCGGAAAGGAGAGGGGCCACATCATGGCGTAGACCTCCCCTGTCATGTCTGCTCGATGCGCTCGTGGGCTCCGCCCCACCATCCCGGCCGGGCCCGGGTGCCGTACCAGCGCCACGCCGACACTCCGGTGGCGACGGCCAGCAGGGCGAGCATCGACCAGTACTGGAAGGCGAGGGGCCAGTCGGTGTACCAGGCGGCCACGGTCAGCGCTCCGTACACCAGAGTGCCGACGGTGAAGAAGGTGTGCGCGTGGCCGCCGCGCAGGGCGAGCCAGAGCACGACGGCTCCGGCCACCAGCAGCGCCACCAGCGCGTTCTCGTCGAGGGTCATCAGGGGTCGGTCCTATCTGCGTGGATCAGGGAGGCCAGGTGGGCGTTCCGCCGCTCGCGGGCGGGGACGGTCCAGGCGGCGACGGCGAAGGCCACCGCGATGCCGCCGGGCATAAGCGCCCACCAGGTGCCCGCCCCGGCCAGCGCGCCCATCACGAAGAACTGGATGACGGCCGAAAGCCGGTAGAACGTCCCGGCCCCCACGCGCCGGGGCGCGCACACGGACACGAGCATCAGCACCACCTGAAGCCCGGCACCGACCGCGACGGAGTAGAGCGGGGCGCCTTCCATCAGGCGACCTGGACGGTGCTCAGGTACTGCCCCAGGGCGTGCACCTCACGGCCGGTGGCGTTGCGCCGGGTGAGCTGCTTGGCCTTGAGGCGGGCGAGAGCCTTCTCCGCGTCGGCCTTCACGCAGTAGGCGAAGCCATCCCCGGGGATGGAGATGAGCTGGAAGCGGATGCGGTGCGCGGCCATCTCCGGGTCCGGGTCCAGCGTGGCCTGGCCGATCCTCATGAGCTGCCGGTCCATCCAGCCCAGCGTCGGGTCTTCGAGGGCCCGGTGCTGGGCGTCGCTCTGGCGGAAGCCGTCACCGAGGGCGGCGTAGGCGTTGGCCGAGCTGAACCAGACCTTGGTCGCGCTGTAGTGGAGGGCGTGGTGGGGGGCGTTGGAGCCGGGCACGCGCTTGATGTTGGCCTGGGCGGCGGCGAGGTCATCGCGGGCACCTTCCTTGTCGCCGAGCACGGCGCGGGCGTTCGCCCGGTGCGTGTAGCCCATGAGCAGAGCGGGACCGCCGTGGCGTTCAGCGGCGGCGATGATGCCCTCCGAGCGGCGCAGCACCGTGTGCCACTTGCCGGAGTACATGGGGACCCAGTTGGCCTGCGCGCTGATGAACGTGCGCAGGTCGGGGTGGGCCTCCCCGGCGGCATGGTGGGCGCGGGAGTACAGGTCGGTCGCGGCGCCCATGTGGCCGAAGTCCACGTAGCACCCGGCGGCGAACGCGGCGGCCTCGGCGGCGAGGCGGCGGGCTTCGGCGGCCCGGCCGGTGGGGGCGCCGTCGCGGAGGGCGTTGGCCTGGGCGTAGATCCACAGACCGGAGTCGCGCACGTCACCGTGGTTGGTCATGCCGGGCTCGGTGACGTACAGGTGGGCCAGGTAGTCGAGTTCGTGGCGGGCCCGGCCGAAGCTCTCCTCCCAGGAGCCGGTGCCGTGGGTGTGGTCGGAGTCGGGGGTCTCGGCAGCACTGGCGGCCCAGGCGGGCAGCGCGGCGCCGGTCAGCCCCAGGGCGGCGGCGATGAGAGCGCGTCGTCGCATGATGATCGGGTCCTTGTCGGTGAGGGGTACAGGGGCAGTGGTGGAGCGCACGAGGTACACGACTTCTCCTCTGGAAGGCGCGGGGTCGGCGGTCATCGGGCGAGGGTGAGCAGGTGGACGCGGAGGTCTTGGACGGGTTCGCTGCGGGGGTCGCGGTCGGCGGCGCGCCAGGCCAGGTTGCGGGCGCGGCCGACGATCGGGTTGGGGGGCCTCTCCCATCCGCGCAGAACGGTGAGGGCGTGGGCGGCGGCGGCGCCGGGGTCGGTGGTGACTTCGGCGAGGCCCATGTCGAGCATCGGCTTGTGCATCTGGCTGACGCTGGTGTCGCTCATGGCGGCGTCGTACGCCTTGGCGTGGCGGCGGGCGTCGCCCAGGGCGGCGTATGCCTCGGCCGTGGCGAGGCGCAGCTTGACCCAGGCGAAGCGCTGGGGGTGGTGGGCGGCGGGGAGGCTGGCGCTCCCTGCGTCGGTGTAGCGGGCCATCGCGCCGTACGCCGACCGCAGGGCCTCCTCGGTGCTCTTCGTGTCGCCTATGGCCGCGTAGCAGCGCGCCAGGAGGGCGTAGGCGGTGACGGCCGCGCGCCCGCCCGGCCGGTCGGCTTCCTGGAGGGTGGTCAGGGCGACGGTGGCGTTGCTGATGGCGCGGTCGTGGTTGCCTGCGTAGAGCGGCAGGTAGGCGCGGCCGGTGAGGATGGTCGCGGCGAGCTCGGGGTTCTCGGCCCGCTGGGCGGCGCCGGTCGCGAGCCGGTACATCTTGGTGGCCTGGGTGAAGTTGCGCCGGTCTCCGTAGATCATGGCGAGCTGGCGGGCGGCCTCGGCCTCCACGGCCAGGGCGCGCCGGTGCAGGTTGGGGCCGCGCGACTTGTTGGTGCGGTTGGCCGCGACGCAGGCCTGGGCCCACTGCCACAGCCCGACGTCGAGCAGGTCGGCGCGGGCCGGGGCGGACTCGGGGTCCACGTAGCGGGCGCCGGTGCGCCAGATGTCGGCGGCGATGTCCTCTATGGCGGTGGGGAGCGTGACGGATCCGTTGAGCCGGTCGGGCGCCTGGACAGCGGCGTCGGCCAGCGACGCGGGCACTAACCCGGCGCCGGTGGCGGAGACGACGGCAGCGATGAAGCGGCGGCGTCGCATGGGTTCCTCCTTGACGTTGACCTTCGGCTCCCAGGCTGGCCGTCTGGGCGCCTCGTGCGGTGTCGCTGTCGTCATGATGGCTCGGTCCTCTAGTTGAGTGGAGCCGTCTGGACGGCCAAAGGGCGGGAACCGAACACGGCGCGGGCGGCCCACAGCGTCAGCAGAGTGGCGAATGCTGGCGGGATGAGGGGTGCGTCGCTGCCGTGGTCGTAGACGTTCAGCCACTGGCGCCGGGCGGCGGGCGTATCTCCTATGTGCAGGAACATCAGGAAGCTCTGGAGCGGCAGGCGTGCGGCCTGAAGGGCGCCGCACTGTTCGAGGGGGGACCCGTGCAGCCGTCGGTGGCTGATTAGGTACTCGAACAGTGCGGCGGCCTCCAGGTCGCCATCACCGACGGTGAGGGCGAGGACGGGCAGGCCGCCCATCCCCGTGGATGGGGGCTGGTGGCCCTTGCGGACGTATCCGGCCAGCAGCGTGGACAGGAAGTACTCGCCGGGCGGGCCGTAGTGGTCGGCGGCCCAGTCCCCGTGGATGACGGCCTCGGGCCAGGCGCCGGTCGCGGCGCGGGTGATGAGCCGCTTGGCGCGGTAGCGGATGGCTTCGGCGCCGTCGGGGTCCACGGTGCGGGGCTGGCCGGTGCAGCCGTCGCCCTCGTGGTGAGGGGTGCGGCCGGGCGGTGTAGTCATCAGGGCCTCACTCTCTGTATCTGTGTTACCCATGATTAGCGGTCGCGTATGCCGTGTGCAAGTCACATGTCACATTACCGCCCGGCCGGGTGGTCGGTTGTGTTATCCCCGGCGCCGGAGGGCGGTCCGCCGCATGTACCCGCCGCCGTTGTTCCAGCCGGGGGCTACGGAGGGGTCGTGGCTGGCTTCCCGGCCGGGGGCTACGGCGTCCATCTGGGCGACCATGGCGTCGTGGTTGCGAACGCCGTAGGCGGCCGTGCCCAGCACCATCGCGCCCTGGATCAGCTCCTGGGGGTCCTTGCGGCCGGGCGCGCGGAACAGCTCCCCGACGACGGCGCGGCGGTCGCCGGTGGTGCGGGCGGCGGACAGGGCGGCGCGCAGGTACGGCTGCCAGCGGCGGGTGAGGTCGATGCCGTTGTCGGTGTCGGCCAGGGCCTTCTGGAACGCCAGGTGAGGGGGCAGGCCCTCCTCCGCCGTGTACTTCTCCCTCTTGTCGGCGGCGATCCGCAGCCGCTGCTCGTCGTCGGCGTCCATGACGATGATCGTGGCCAGGTCCACCACGCCGGTCATGTCGCGGAACCGGCCGTCGCGGGTCATGGGGCTGCGTTCGATCTGCGCGATCCACTCCGCCATCACGTCCACCGGGCCGCGCCAGCCGTAGTCCTCCAGCAGCCCCTTGAGGGAGCTGATCACGACTTCCAGGCGGTCCAGCCCGGCGACGTAGGTGATGGTCTCGCGGTACTCCTGGCTGTCGCGGCGGGGCGCGGGCGGCCCGTCGTCGAAGGCGCCGCCGGTGGCCATGTCCAGGAACTCGTTGAAGCCCACCTCGATGCCGGTGTCACCGAGGACGACCTTGGTGTTCTCGCCGAACAGGTCCGCGAAGAACTCTTCCAGGGAACTCATATCTCTCCTTGATGTGCAGCCGCCCGCCAGCCGGGAGCGGCGGGCGGGCGGCGGGGCGGCACGGGTCAGTCCTGTGTCGGGGGGACGGTGGCGGTCCAGCGGTCCATCAGGGCCTGCTCTTCCGGGGCGAGCGGGGGTACGTCACCGACGGGCAGGGCGGCGCGGGCGGCGCGGTGGGCGGCGCGGGCCGCGAGCTGGGCGGTGATGAGGGCGATGGCCAGGTCGGGGTCCATGTCGCCGGACAGGTCGTGGCCGTAGCTCTCGCACCAGATCTGCACGTCATCGACGTCCAGCGTGGCGTGGCCCCAGCGGTAGCGGAAGTAGACGTGTTCGCCGTCGGGGCTGGTGCCCTCGATCTGCGTGGGTACGGAACGGCACGTCACCTTGAGCCAGTCGGGCCGGGCGGCTGCGTCCATCGGTCTCCTCCGTCGTGGTGTCGGCGGGTGGACTCCGGCTGTCCGGCGGTGGTGCTGCCGGTTCGCTGTCCTTCCCGCCCCTCAAATACGTGAGACACAAGGTTAGCACGGTCACACTCCGTGCACAAACCTTGTGTCTCACGTGCCTGCTCAGTGGCCCTTTTTGCAGGTGCACCGGCGCTTGCGCCTCTTGCTGCCCTTCCTCGCCTCTATGGAGCGGGCCACCCAGTTGTCCACCAGGCCGGGCTGCTGACGGCGGATGTCGTTCAGTCCGGCGCTGCGCGTCCAGGCGATGGACCCGGACACGTCGGGCCCGTCGTCCAGCATCGTCTCCACCCACTCGTCACCCGGCGGCAGCGCCCGCCACCGCCAGTAGGTGTGCGTGGTGGCGGCGGCCACGACCGCCGTCTGCACCCGGTTGTCGTAGGTGTTCAGCCAGCGTGTGAACAGCACCCGTGCCGACTCCATGTCCTGCACGCGCTCCGCCTTGCGGAGCAGGGTGGCGGCCTGGTTCCACACCGGGAGCAGGTCAAGGATCAGCGCGCGCATCTCCTCGCCCTCGGTGATGGAGAGCGCCAGGGCCTCGTGCCGGGGCAGCGTGGGGTGCACCCGGGGGGCCAGGTCGTGAGCCTCCCGGGTGATCTCCTCGTCGTCCATCACCATGACGAGGGAATCCAGCTTCACGTTGCCGAACGCGTCCACGCACGAGGCCGGGCAGTTGATGGACGCGGCCCCGATCAGCTCGCACATCACCTCCACGGAGGCCCGCCAGCCGCGCCACTGGAACACCGGCTTCATGGCGGCCTCGTAGTCGTCGGAGGTCCACGTGGCGCAGATGTTCAGGATCGCCCGCCGGTAGCCCACGCTGCCCACGGGCGGCGGCTCCGGCCCGAGGAAGTCCCCCTCTTCGGCGTCCTGCGCCTCAAAGATCGGCACCGCCGGTCCCCTCCCCCTTGTGCTCCCCGCCGCCGTCTTCATCGTCGTCGTCGGCGAGGTCTGCGTGCACGTGCGCCATGAACAGGTCGTACGCCATCTGGTCGTCGGCGTCGCGGCTGTGGCGCAGCCGGATGCCCGCGTCCGACATGAGCGTCAGCAGCAGCGCGTTCGTTGCCGACTGGCTTTCGCCGAACTCGTTGACGGTGTCGGCCAGAGTGTCCAGGTCGCCCTTGCTGGCGGCCGTGGCGATGACGTTGCAGGCGGCGCCGAGCTGGTCGCCCTGGGCCACCAGCCGGGCCACCTTCTTGGGGTCGGGCTCCTCCCCCATCATCCGGCGGGCCAGGTCTGCCATCTCCTGGTGCCCCGGCGAGACGGTACGGCCGGGCGGGGACGGCAGGAAGAACCGTGCCGCTCCCCACACGTAGACCATGCGCACCGTGCCGTGGCCGCCCCAGGTGTCGGTCATGTCGCTCAGGTACCCCCGGGCGGCGTCGTACCAGCCGTTGGCGTAGGCGGCCGACGCCTGGAGGGCGACATGCGTCGTCTCGTGGATCATGGCACCGGCGGTCTCGTCGGTGACCTCGATCCGACGGTCGATGCCGCCCTCACAGCGTTCACACATATGGGTCAGTCCTCATCGATTTTGATCCCCTTCTTCTCGAAGTGGGCACGCAGCGCGTCCTCCACCTCGTCGTAGCGGCGGGTGTCGTCGCGCTCGACCAGGGCGGTGAGCGCGTCGATCAGCGACGCGGGGATCTGGACGGTCAGCTTCTCTTTGGCGACGCGCCGGGTGCGCTCGCGGGGCAGTACGGCCCCGCCGCCCCGGGTGGCCAGGGCGCCGGTGGTGCGGCTGGTGCGAGTGCGGCCGGGCAGCCGGGCGGGCTCCGCCGGGGCGGTGTCCGCCTCCTGTCCGGGCCCGCCCTCCGTGTCGCCGCCCTGGCGTGCCTGGTGGGCTGCGAAGTCCGGGTCTTCGTCGGCCGTCGGCGCCGGGTTGGTGAGCAGCGAGCCGAGGCCGGAGGCGCGCGTGTTCTTGGTGCTCATGCGGTGTTATTCCTCTCGGGGTGCGTCCAGCTCATGCTGGACGGCGGGGTAGTCGTGGAACCCCTTCACCGACTCCGTGTACGCAAGCTGGTAGGCGGTGCGGTGCTTCACGACGTTGGACAGCACGGGGATGCCTGCCTTGCGCATCTCGGTCTTGGCGTCCTCCGCCATACGCGACGACTTCACGCCGGTGAGGAGGATGGACGCCGGGATGTCCCGTGCTTCTGTCTTGCCGATCGCGGTCCGCGCAGAGTCGGCAAGCGTGTCCAGGTCAACAGGGCTGGGGCTGGCGGTGAGCAGCATGTAGTCCGCGATGCGGTACGCGGCCTGCAAGATGCGGTCGTTGTCGCCGCCCGTGTCGACGATGATCAGGTCGAACTCTTCGTGCCAGCCCTCATCCAGGATCCGCTCCTCCAGGTCCTCGGAGGGGTGGGTCTTGACGGTGAAGGGCAGCTTCTCGCCGCGCCCCTGAGCGACGCGCTCGTTGGCGCGCCGGTTCCATTTCCGGCTGGTGCCGGACTTGGGGTCGGCGTCGATGATGAGCACCTTGAGGCCCATGGCCGCCCACACGTAGGCCAGGTAGATGGCCGTGGTGGACTTGCCGATGCCGCCCTTGATGCCGCCGATGGCCAGTATCACCGCGCGGGTGGTCCGGGCCAGCGGGACGCCGAGCAGGTAGCTGATCGCTGTCGTTTTGGTGGTGCGGTTGAGCGTGGATTCAGACACGGTTGGGTTCTCTTCTCTGGGGGCCGCCCGCCCGGCCGGGCGGGCGGCCTCATAGGGGCAGTGTGACGGATGGCCTAGTCGATCGGCGGGAAGGTGTGCGCGCCACCCCGGGGAACGATCGGGTCGGCGATGGTGAAGCTGGTGGCGTCGTAGCTGATCGACTTCACGGTCTTGCCGAGGCAGGTGTTGTTCCACGCCTGCATCAGCAGGTACATGTCCAGGTCGCGGCGCGGGCGGCTCTTGAGGGGCTTGCGGCGGGCGGTGGCGCTGTCCCGGTAGAACAGGCCCAGAGTGTGGCCGGGTTCGCCGCGCCGGAGGTCCATGGTCTGCATGGCTTTGTACCAGGCGCTGACCAGGGCGCCGTCGCCGCCCATCTTCCGGGAGATCAGGTAGTGGGCGACCATCGTTGCCTGGGGGCTCATCTTCAGCTTGGTCAGGCGGCCGTGCTTCACCGATTCACGCAGACCGGGGTGGGACTCCAGGATGGCGTACACCTGGGCGTCGGTGATGGTGGGGGTGGTGCGCCAGTTCTCCTGATCGACGTTGAACCACAGGTACGCGAAGCGGGCCGCGCTGGCGAGGAAGGTGGTGTTCACCTCGCCCGCACTGTGCAGGTCGTCGGCGGTGGAGCGCTTCTTGCCACGGTCCATGATCGTGTACGTGTCCGGCGCGGTGTCGTAGGCGACCCAGCACTGGAAGGCGACTTCGGCCTCCACGCAGGCGTTGAGGCGGTGCATGCCGTTGGCGGTCTGGCCGTTGGTGTCGATGCACAGCGGGTCGGCCGGGTTCAGGCGCCACTCGCCGCGCCGCATGGCGGCTGCGTAGTCGCGGACCTTCTTCTTGTCCAGCCTGCGCTGGTAGGGCGCCACGTCGTCCAGCAGGTCAAGGGCGCGCTCCGGGGTGATCAGCTCCGCCTGCATCCGGCCGACGTTCGCCAGGAGCTGCACGGCCGCCTCGGTGGAGGGGGCGGCGGGCTGCGCGGCGGAGAAGTGCGCCTTCACGGACCCGGCGACGGAGCCGCCCTTGCCGTGGCGCTTGCGCTGCGGCTGGTGGTCCTCGGGCTCCGGCTTGGGGGCGTCGGGGTCGATGCCCCAGGCCGTGAGGAGCGCCTTGGTGAGGTCGTCGGCGGGGTCGGTGTCCGCGATGCGGTGCGATCGGGTGAGCTCCTCGATCTCGTCGAACAGGTCCTGCGTCCAGCCCAGCTTGTTCTTCAGGCGGGTCAGGTCGTTCAGGTGCTGGCGGTCGGCGGCGTTCGCGCTGACGGTGATGCTGACCTCGGGGACGTCGTGCTTCTCGTCGGCGAGGCGGACCAGCTTGTACCGGCCGCGCTCCTGCGGCTCCATGGCGTAGCCGGGGGTGGACCCGACCGCGCGGATGATCTTGATTGCCTGTGCGTTTCTGCTCATGCGGTTGCCCCCTTGGCGGCCACTAGGTGCTCGCCGTCCTGTGTGATGCGGTGAAGTCGCGGTGCACGCTGGGGCTCGCTGCCGGTGAGAGTCTTCACGTTGGCGGTGTAGGTGGTGACGGCGGCGTCCAGCGAGCGGTGGGCCAGCAGCTCGATGAAGCGGCTGGCGACGGTGAAGGTGTCGTCCGCGCTGATGCGGGCGAGGGTGACGCGGGGTGCGTCGCGGTCGTCGCAGCGCCACAGCTCGTGGCCCAGCCCGGCGGGCGGGAAGCTGTCGGCCCAGCCCCGGCCCTGCCAGAACAGCGTGCGCCGTTCTGCGTGGAACAGGAGCGCGTCCAGGGCGTGGGCGGGCTGCGCCGGGTAGACGGCTACCAGCCAGAAGTCGGCGCCGTCGCGGCGGAAGGTGAACGGCCGCCCGCGCGTAATGGGCTGCGGGGCGCCGGGCGGCGCGGGCCGCGTGGCGTAGATGTGCAGGGCCACGTCACTGCGCCAGGGTGCGCAGGCTCTTGGCGATGTCCGCCAGCGACACCGCGATGGACGCCAGGGCCACGCTGTCCACGTCGCCGGAGCCGACCCCGGCCAGCAGGACGCCGGTGTGGTCGGGGCCGGGCAGGTTGATCCGGCGGCCGAGTTCGGCGTTGATGGCGGTCGCGGCCTCGACGGCGTCCTTGGGGATGCCGGTGGGCTTCCCGGTCCGGCGCCGGATGTTGTCTTCCAGGCTGGTCATCGTTCCTGATCCTCGATTCGCTCGATCTTATCGATGCCGTGTGTCACGACATTATCACACGTGATCTTTGTACGCATGGCTTGTGTTGCCCGGCCGGGCGGCCGTCCGTCCGGGGGAGCCACCGCCCGCCCGGCCGCCCGGCCGGGCGGTGCGCTACGGTTCCCGGGCGCAACCTCCTTGATCCACGTGAGGGCCGGAGTCCACCTCCGGCCCTCACGTGTTCACTCCGACGGGTCGTCGCCGTCGCCCGGCTCGTCCTCCGGGAACAGCTCACGGAAGAGTTCTTCGACGGTGTCCAGGGCGACGGCCGCCTCCGTGGACTCCTCGCCCTGGAGCTCCGCCGCCATCTCCCGCAGCCGCGCGCGGTTGCGCTTCATGAGCTCGCGGGGCGGCAGGTCTTCGTCCGGCTCCACGGCCAGGCGCGGGCTGCGCCAGGTCTTGCCGACGCGGAACGCCTTCCGGCCGAACCACACCGTGGCCAGGTCCCACGTGTAGAGGGACGGGATGCCCTGCTCGGGCAGGCGCGTCTCCCGCATCCCCCGGTCGGTGAGGTAGACGCCAGCGATCCCCGTGGACAGCAGCGCCTGCCAGTTGATCATCAGGTCCATGATGCCGCCGGTGATGCCGCCCGCCCGCAGGAGCTGGGTGACGGGGTTGTCGTCGTACGGGAACGCCTCGTACAGGGCGACGGCGTCAGCGGCGCACCGGATGACGGCGAACGGTGCCGTGGGGTCGGGGTGGATCTGGGTCTGCCACCCGTAGTTGATCCAGGACTGCATGTCCTCCATCTCGCACCACTCCGTCCACGTGGATCGGCGCGGGACGGGCCGCCACTTGCCCGGCGGGAGGATGGCGGGGGCGGTCCAGAGGCCGCCGTGGGGCTTGTTGTCCCCGGGGTGGTTGACGATGGGGCGCCACTTCATGCGGGCCAGGGAGCGCGGTGCGGGGTCGTGCCGGAGCAGGACCGGCAGCTCGCTGCCGAACATGATCGGGATGGGGAGGGCGCGCCAGGGGCTGCGCGGTGCCATGCGGTGGGTCCTTCTGTGTCGCCGTGTATCTGCGTGGATCGGCCGATGGGCCGAAAGGGTAGACCGGCCCGGCCGCCGCCCTCCCGGTCTTTACAGGATCGGCAAGGAGCGGCGGCCGGGGCGTCTGGGCTACAGGCGGCCGTCGGCGGCCAGGACCGCCAGGTTGCGGGCGCGGATCTTGAGCTTGTCCTGGGTGAAGACCGTGCGGCCCATGAGGGTGTCGGTGTTCTTGTAGGTGCGGTAGTGGTCCAGGTACTCACCGGCGCCCTGCATCAGGCCGTAGGCGGTGCCCCGGATGCCCTCGCACGTGTCCGAGGCCAGGATCGTGGCGACCTGCTGGCGGGCCACGGTGACGTTCTCGTGCGCCTTCGGCTTCAGCTTGTGCTCGTTCTTGGTCGGGTAGACCCACTCGTCGACGAACGCCTTCTCCTGCTCGGGCGTGACCGACTTCATGATCATGTCCTCGGCCAGCTCGGCGTACGCCTTGGCCTCCTTCTCGGCGCCGGACAGGGCCTTCTTCACGTCGTCCTGGATCTCCTTGACCTTCTGGCGCCACTGGGAGCGGTGGTGGAAGGCGAAGGTGGTGGCGTTGGCCTCGGAGGTGGTGTCGGCGTAGTGCCAGGTGTTGGCGCACACGATGCGGATGTTGGTCGCGATGGCCTTGCACGCGCCGTGTCCGTCGTGCCGGTTGAGGAGTGCGATGTAGCGGGCGGTCGGGCTGGGGTCGCCCTTGATCTCCAGGAGGTCGCCGACCTGGAGCATCGCCCACACCTGGCGGCCCTCGTCCAGGCAGCCCGCCGTCTCGAAGGCGATCTTGTGGCCGGTCATGAACGTGTCGATGATCTCGCCCATGTCGGTGTTGGTGATCAGCTCGTACTGCTCCAGGGCGGTGTCCAGGACCAGGCCGGAGTCCGAGCGGACGATCAGCTTGTGGCCCTCCACCTGCTCGTAGCCCTCCGTCGGTCCGTCCGGGCCGACACCGGCCGTCTTGCGGTAGAGGGGCTCCTCGACCGGGTCCCAGTCCAGACCGGCCAGCGGGCGGACCTCGGCCCAGGTCTCCGGGTTCTGCTCAAGGATCAGCGTGCGGCCGTCCGCGCCGGTCTCGTCGTAGTGCCAGGGCAGCTTGTGACGCGGGGCGTTCGCGCCGCCTTCGACGACCGAGAACATCTTCTCGACTTTGTGAGCCATGCGGTGCTCCTCCTGCTCTGTGCGGTGGCCTCCGGCCGGGGCCGGTGACCGATCCGCGCGGATTGGCGTAACACCAATATTGCATAACCGTGCGGCGTGCGCAAACCCCGTGTCTCTTTTATCTGCGTGGATGGGTCAAGAGGGGGGCGGCATACCGGACTTGAGCAGCAGAAAGGCCCCGTCTCCCACGGGGGAGACGGGGCCCGTCAGGGCTGACTGGCGCTACACCGCGACCGGCACCGGAAGGTCGGCCTCGTCGGCGGTGAAGAACGCGGCGGCGCTCTGGAGCTGATTCCCGCACCGCTCGTCCAGGCCCTCCAGGACCGCCCTCATCAGGCTGTCCCGGTCGGACACGTCCGGGTTGGCCAGCGCGGCGTCCAGAGCTTCCTGCACGTGGGCGCGGACGCCGGGGTACATGTCGGCCTGGGCCAGGACATAGGCGGGAACCTCCCGCGTGTCCAGCGGCCTCATCTCACCGTTCACCGTTTCGACCTGGTACGCCGGGCGGGCGCCGGACCTGTCGTAGCGCTTGTACTGCGGCCCGCCCGCCTCGTTCATGACGCGCAGAGCCGCGACCCGGAGCGCGATAGCGTTCTTGCCCAGTTGGGGGGTCTGCGGCGCGTAGACCGACATCCTGCTCACCTTCTTCCCATGGTCCGATGTGACACCAGTATTGCACGCGCGTCATGCGTCAGCCATCGTGCCTTCACCCACGCGGATGTTCGCTCCGTCACTCAGTGATGAACCCATGGGCCTGGCTCACGGTGCTGACGGTGGACTGGAGAACGTCAATGAGGTCGCGGGCGTCGTCGCCGGACATGCGCTCGGCGAGGGTGTTGACCAGCTCCCAGTCGCGCAGGACCGCCGCGTGGAGCAGGTTCATGGCGAAGCCCTTGGACCGCAGCGCCGGGTCCGTGCCGATCCGCTCGGGAAGGTTGTCCTTGGTCGCGAGCTGCTGCATCAGCTCGTGCATGCCGTTCAGGGCGCGGGCGGAGGCGTCCTGCGCGGCGGCCACGGACCGCCCGCCCAGGAAGATGAGCCCCTTGTTCTGGGTCACGTCCGTGCGGTCCGCCTCCCTGGGTGGCAGGCCGGGGTGCAGCTCCACCCGGCCCGCCTCCACCTCGGCGCGCAGGAACTCGCACACGAGCATGGCGTCCAGCCCGAGCTGTTCGGCGACGTAGGCCAGGTGCTTGATGACGTCGGTGGCGGCGTCCATGCCGGACAGGCCGGGCTGCCCGTTGGTGAGGGCCAGGTGCTGGGCGAGGTTGGCGGACTGGCGGGCCAGGTTGCAGGCGGAGGCGGGTGCGTCGTTCATGGCTTGGTCCTATCTGCGCGGATCAGGAGTGGGCTTCGGGGGCCGGGTCGGTCGGGCGCGGCCGGGCGGCCTGGGCCTCGCTGGTGATCCCGGCGATGTCCGCCAGGACCAGGCGCACCTGGCGCAGGAAGTGGCCCGGCAGGGCCGCCAGCATCTCCACCGCCCCGTCCCACCCCTGGTCCGCGTACAGGTCGTCCACGGCCCGGGTGAAGACGCGGCGGACGATCAGGTGGTCCTGGGAGTCCTGGTCTTCCCGCGTCCGCTCGGTCAGTGCCCTGGCGCCGGGGGTGCCCAGGCTGGACTGGGACAGCAGCTCCTCGAACTCCCGCTCCTGCTCGGTGGGCGCGGCCTCGGTGTGGGTGCGGGCGGCGACGTCGCCGGGCGGGACGCCCACCAGGCCGGTCGCCACGGCGGCGTCGAACTCCTCCACCAATCCACGCAGATGGGGATCGTGCTGGGCGTAGTAGCGCAGGCGGCCGATGGTGTTCAGGGCGGCGGCGTGCACGACCTCTGCTTCGGCGGGGTCGGTGGGCATGATCGGCTCCAGGGGCTCGGGGTCGGGGCAGGTGAAGCACTCGGCCAGGAGGATGCGCAGATCCAGCGGCCGGTGGTCGACGGTGAACTCGCACTTGCGGACGGCCAGCGCGAGGCGGGCGCGCCCGGCGGCCACCTCGGGGCAGACGTCGGCCAGCATCTGGTGCGCCACCACCAGCCCGCGCATCTGCCACAGGTGCCGCTCCAGCACCTGACGCTCCGTCTCGTGGTCGGGGTGGATGATCTGGTCGGCCTTGCGGCAGACGTACCCCTGTCTGTGTATGACGGCCATGGTCAACTCACCTTGTGGGGGGTCACTTTGGAGTGGCCCGCGTTGGGGTGGAACAGGCACTTCCAGGCGCCGGTGGCGGTCCTCCACAGCGCGTCATCGTCTTCGCGGGTGACGTTCAGGCGGCAGTACACGCACCGGCCGGTCTGCGGCGGCGCGGTCTGTTCAGCCATCGGTGCCCTCCAGGTCCACCACGGCGGCCGGGCCGGTGCCCTCCTTGCGGCGGCGGATCTCCGCCTTGGTGAGGCGGCGGACGGCGACGCCCGTGTCCGAGATCTTGTCGCCCGCGCGGAATGCGGCGGGCTCCTTGATCCGGCGGGCGGCGAAGCCACGGTCCGGCAGGATCTCCAGCAGCCGCTCAAGGGCGGGCTCGTTCGGCAGGATGGAGTTCCTGTCCGGGTCGTACCAGCCGATCAGCACCTCGTGCGGCTCGATCAGGTTCTCTGCCCGCTGGTACTTGTCGCTCACGAGGCTGTAGCCGGGGGTCTGGCGGGTGCGCCACTCGTCCTTGAGCTTGAGCGCGGTGGCCATTCCCTTCTCCGTGGGCATCGGGTCCTGGATGGACTCCACGCCCTCCAGCCAGTCGTCGTAGACGGTGCCGAGTGCCTTGTGCAGGGACTCCTGTGGCTTGCACCGGCCGCACAGTTTGGTCGGCAGCTTGTCGGTGGTGGCGGAGCCGCGCGCGTAGCGGAACGCCCCGGCCAGCAGCACCTCCTCCACCTGCGGGCGGCGGGCCTCCTTGTACTCGTTGGCGTACGGCAGGTGCTCGTGGCCCCCGGTGACCTTGCAGCCAGCCACGTGGATGACCGGCACCATCATGTCCGGGGCGACCTTCACGCTCCGGCGGTAGGGCGTGTACGTGACCCAGGTGCGCGGGCCGAGTTCGGCGTCTTCCCGGTCCTGGGCGTCCTGCGCGGCCTGGGCCTGGGCGCGGCGCTCCGCCGCCTCCGCCTCCAGCCGCATCTCCACGACCTCATCGCGGCGCTCGGTGACGGCGGCGTCGGTGGGGGCGTAGTCGTTCCAGGCGTCCTCGATGGCGGCGGAGTGGAGGCCCTGGGCCGTCTCCCAGGCGGCGCGGGCGGCGGACAGGTTGTCGTCGGCCCGCTGGATCTCGGCGGTGAAGGTCTCGTACGCCTTGCCCCAGGTGGCGCGCTCCTCGTCGGTGGCGCGGGCGGCGTGCTCCTCGTAGTAGTCCTCGCCGACGTCCATCGGGTCGACCTCCAGGTCCGTCAGGGCGTGGACGAGGTCGTCTTCGTTGATGCCGTCCAGGACGTCGCTGACGGCGGTGGATGCGTGGATGCGGTAGTACTTCGGCGGCGTCTCGCCGGTCGGCGGTTCAGTGGTCATGCGGTGCTCCGTCGTTCCATCCGGCCGGGCCGCGCCAGGTGAGGGGCACGGCTCCGGTGTCGTCGGTGTCGTAGAAGGCCAGGGCGGGCGCCGGGGTGTTCGCCTTGACGATGGCCAGCAGGGTGTTGAGGCCGGACGTGAGGCGCCCTTGGTGATCCACGCGGATCCGGGCGGTCATGTCGAAGCGCCACTCCCCGGCGGTCAGTGTGTCGGCCAGCTCCTTCACGGTCTGGGGGTTGTAGTCGTCGGCCACGGTCTGGGCGTCGGCGGTGTTGGCCAGGGTCAGCGCGACCAGCGGCTCGAACACGGTGATCGGGCTGGCCGCGTGCTCCTCGTCGTCGGGGAACAGCAGCTCCTCCAGGCCGAACAGAGTGAGCGCGCGCCCGAGGGTGATGACGATGGTGTCGCCGTCCTTGCGGCACAGCGGCAGGAAGACGCCGGTCTCCAGGACGGCGTCGGGGACGGCCAGCTCCAGGTCGGGATCCACTCCGGCCTTGGCCCGGTGGATCAGGTCGCCCAGCCAGACGCCGAACACCGTGGGCAGGGGCGGCCAGATGTTGCGCTGGACGTAGCCGATGGGGTCGGCGGCCGGGTCGGTGACCGGCTCCGGGGTGGTGGTGTCGCTCAAGTCGCTCTCTCCGGACGTGTGGTGGGCGGGTGCGTTGACGGGGCCCGGCGGGCGCTGGCAGGTCCTCCAGCGTCCGCCGGGGAGCGTCAGCGGCCGGTCGCCTCGTAGACGGTGGTGTAGAAGACCGGGCCGTCCATCAGCGCGGATCGGACGCGGCCTTCGTGTTCCAGCCTCAGGAGGCGCCGGTGGGTGGACCAGCGGGTGCGGGCCAGGGCTTCGGCGGCTTCGTGCACCTCGCTGTACGGGTGGAGCTCCAGCCAGCGGACGAGGGTGTCGTCCCGGCGCTGGCCCAGGCGCATCCACCCGGCGGCGCTCACGTAGTCGGCGATGGCCATGGTCACTCGAACACTCCGTCCTCGGTGTCCTGGAGGCAGTCCATGGCGTGGCACTGCCAGCCGGTGGCGCCGGTGGCGTCCGGTCCCCACCGGCTCATGGTCGAGCGCCGTCCGCAGGAGGAGCACGGCGGGTCGAGGGTGATCACGTTCTCGTTGAGGGCGCCGTCGGGGAGCTGGTTGGCGGCGGCGATGGCGCACTGGGTGACCGGTACCCAGACGCCGGTTTCCTCGTCGGAGTCGGTGCCGCACACCTCGGCCGGGACCGTGACGCGGTCGGGCTCGAAGTACACGAGCACCGGCTCATGGTTGGCGAAGTCGAGCAGCACGGGCCCTCCTAGGCCGGGTCGTGGGTGGGGTCGAGCGGGACGCCGAGCAGCGACCGGGTGCACACGTCGGCCTCAAGGATGTCGTCCGCGCCGACCTGCTCGACCCGCTCACCGTGGGCTACATCCACGTGGAACGGGGTCGTGCCGCTGGCGGGCTCGTTGGCGCCCAGGACGCCCCGGTGGGAGTGGCCGTTGACGGCGACGCGGACGTGTACCTCCTGGTGCTCGCCGAGCCCGTGGAGCATCGCCAGCAGGGAGAGCTGGCTGTAGGACGGGAGGGGGCCCTGCTTGTCCAGCTCCTTGAGCAGGAAGCGGAGGCGCCCCTGGGGGCACGGTTCGTGTCCGAGGTTCCAGCGGTGGGGCTCGCACTGGCCGTGCTCGGTGAGGACGCAGGGGCTGGGGTCGGCGAGGTCGCGGAGGATGGTGAGGGCGCCGGTGAGGGCGGCCCGCTGGCTGAGCAGGATCACGGTGTTCCAATCTGCGTGGATCGGTGAGGCCGGGCGGGCGGGCGCCCGCCCGGCTGCGCAGGGTCATTCGCCCCAGGACAGGTGCAGCTCGATGCAGTCGGGCCAGTCCGGCACGCGCCGGACGGCCGACTCCTTCGCCTGCGGGTGCTTGGCGTACTCGCGGACCAGCGTGCTCATCCGCTGGCGCAGGCGCTGCTTGTCCGACAGGGGCAGGCCGGACTTCTGGCCCACGCCCTGGAGCGGGCGGCCGGGCCGGGGCCGGGTCCATCCGCCCTCGAAGCGGCCGAGCCGGTCGGTGGTGATCAGGACGGGCACGCGCCCGAAGTAGGCGCGGGCGGCGGCCGTCAGGTCGTCCATCACGGCGCTGGCGGCCAGCGGCATCCGTGCGTCGGTGGTCGGGGTCATCGGCTTGGTCCTCTCTCGATCTGCGCGGATCGGGCTGGGGGTTACTCGTACAGGTGGACTTCGACCATGGCGGGCCACTCGGGGTACGTGACCACGCTGACGAGCGGGTTGCGGCGGGGGTGCTCGGCGTACAGCCGGAGCATCCCGCCCAGGTTCATCAGCGTGAACTCGCGGGTCTTGTCGCTGGTGGCCGCGAGCCAGGGCTGCATGGCCACCGGCTCCAGGTCGCCGTCACGGGCGACCCAGGCGGCGTCGACCTTGCCGGTGCGGTCGGTGGTGATCACCGTGGGCTCGCCGTCGAAGGCGGCCTCCACGAGGTGGGTGACCAGGTAGTGAAGCCGGTCGAAGTCGTCCTGCGTCGGCTCGGGTTGGGCCTCGTTGGTGACGGGCACGGGGTGCTCCTCAGCGCATCGGGTGGTTGGTGATGGTGGTGCCGTCGTCCTTGCCCGCGTTCACGGGGATGGGGTCCAGCCACTTCAGTTCGATCTCCTGGCGGCCGGGGCCGACCCGGTACAGGTGCAGGTGCGCGCCGCGCATGTGGGGGCGGCGGCTCTTGCCGGTGCCGGGGGCGTCCGTGTGGGCGGCCGGGCGGCGGACGCTGTCGGTGATGGCGGCGCCGGTCACCCAGCCCATCCGGCGGATCCGCGCGGATGGAAGCGGCTTGGGCTCGCCCTTCTTCCGCTTGACCGGCGGTCGGCTGGCGCGCGGCTTGTCGTCGATCTCCGCCGTCCGTGAGCACGCGTAGAGCAGGTGGGACACCGTGGCCCGCGACACGTCCGTCAGGTACTGGAAGCGGGTGTCTCCGGCGAGTTCGCCCATGGTGGCTTCCCAGTTGAAGCCGTCCGAGGCGATGGCGAACACCAGGTCATCCAGGGTGAACGCCTCCCGGACGGGGACGGTGAGGTGGCACCAGTCCATGTCGATGACCTGGGTGCCTTCGGGGTTGTGGACCTCGGAGACGACCATCGCGTGGAAGCTGTTCGCGGCGGGGTCGTGGGTGTCCAGCAGGACCGAGGCGTTGCCCGGCCCGGCGTCGCCCAGGCGCATGGGGTCGCCGTCGCGCTGGAGCCTGCGGGACACCGCCCCGGACACGAAGATGGCCAGGATGCGGCCGGGGTTGCCGTCGGCGTGGGTGATCGGCGGTGCGCCCGGCAGCAGGAACGTCGGGTTCGGGTGGCGCAGCCGCCCGAACACCTCGCCGGGCACGGCCGAGTCGGACTTCATCTTCACCAGGGCCTGGCTCATGGCGGGGTGCGGCTCGTACGTCTCGCGGTACTTGCGCCACATGTTGACCGGCCGTACGTCCTGGGCCAGGGTCAGGATGCGCTGCTTGTACTCCGGCCTGATCATCGCGATCCGCCGCTGGAGGTCTTCCCTCTCCTCGTCGCTGCGGGCGGAGATCTCCGTGGCCAGGTCGGAGACGTTGCCCGTGCGGAGCATGTCCTCCCAGGCGGAGGTGAACGCCTGGAGCGTGTCCATGATGTACGCGGCTGACGGCTCCGCGTGGATCGGCTTTGGGAAGCGGAGCGCGGGCGGGCGGGGGCGCTCCTCCTGCGCCTCGATCTCCCGCTTCAGGCGGTCGGCTTCGTCGCCCAGGCGGGAGGCGGCCATGGCCGCCTGGATGATGTCTCGGCCTCGTTCAGCCATGACGGGCTCTCTCAATCTGCGTGGATCGGCGTCGCCTGGGGGGCGAGCGCGGCGTACAGGGCGGTGAGGTCGGCCAGGGCGTCACGCTTGGCCTCGTCGGCGGTCGGCCTGGCGACCAGGGTCTGGCCGTCGGTGACCTGGCTGACGCGGAAGCCTTCCTCGCTGGGGACGGCCTCCAGCCGGAGCACGATGCCACGGGCACGGAAGTCCTCGCGCCAGTGCCCCACCTCCAGCGAGCCCAGCCGCCGCATCTGGTAGCCGCCGCGCGTGTTGAGGAGGCTGTTCCCGGCGATGGCGGCGGCGTTCTGCGTGGATCCGCGTACGCGGCCCAGCTCCTTGCCGGGCCGGGGTCCGTCGGTCTTGGCGGTGAGCACCCACACCTCCGTGCGCTCGCCGGTGTCCTGGGCGGGGATGCCGGGCGGGAGCGGCGCCTGGCCGCTCATGTGCCGGAGCATCATCACCTGGTCCAGCAGTCGGGGCACCGGCCACCGGAGCGCCTCGCGGTAGGCGCGGCACACGCTGTAGCCCCGGGCGCGGGCGGGGCTGCCCTCCAGCGCCACGGCGGGCGCGGTGTGCGCCACGTAGGCGGCGGCGTGCCCGCGCTGAGCCGGGCGCAGTATGCCCTCCCGGTTGCGGATGATCAGGTCCAGCTCCGCCAGCTCGTCGGCGCCGGGCTGCTGGGGGATGAGTTCCGCGGTCCAGGTGATCGTGAAGTAGGTGGAGGTGCGGCCGTCGCGGTGGCGCCGGGTGCGCTTGGTCGAGGTGAGCGTCACCTCCGCGAGGCCCTTGCGTGCCAGGGCCTCCACGGTGGGGCGGGGGATGCCCCGGCTCCACCCGTCTCCCGACTTGATCTTGTGCGTGGGGCTGGCGCGCAGCGCGTTGCACGCCTTGGTCTGTGTTGGTGTGAGCTTCATGTGGCCTGGTCCCTCGGTCATACTGCCGTGTGAGACACGACGTTATCACCGTGGGGTGTGGTGTGCAAACGTCGTGTCACGTAGCGGGGCGGGTTGCCTTCCGGCCGGACCAGTCCTCAAACCCTGGCCCGATCACGTCCACGAACTCCACGCCGCACCCGGCGGGCAGCCGGTCGATCAGGAAGCGGTCGCCCTCCTGGAAGTGGTGGGGCTCCGGCGGCCGGGCGATCCACGTGGATGCGTCTTTGCGGGTGATGGCGCACTCCACCCGGCCGCCGTCGGCGGTCGCGATGACGCACGACGTGGGTTCGTTCGGTTCGCCGGGCTCAAGGTCGCGCCCGTAGCTGGACTCGGTGCTCACGGTGCCTCCGTTGCTGCTGCGTCTGTAGTTGGCCATCCTGCCGCCCAGAACCGGCCGAATGGGGGAAAGGGCGCCCCGACGGCCCGCAGGCCGCCCACGCGCCGCCTGGAGCGCGTCAGGCGCCCGCCGGGCCGCACCCCTGACCACAGGCGCCAGTGACGTCAAGCGCGCAGGGTCGCAGACCCGAGCACTTGAGGTTGCTGGCGGTGGGCGGTCCAGCGCGCCCTAGGCGCTGGCGGGGGGTGTGGGGGCGCGGAGCCCCCGCGTAGTGACGTCAAGTCGACATACGGCGGCGGCCGGGGACGCTGACCTGGGGTTTCTCTGCGGTGGCCGGTTGTAGCCCGCTGCTGGCGGCCCTCGCGCGCCCGCGCGTATTTAAGAAGGGACCGCCCCTCTGACCAGGGGAAACGCGAAAGTTATGTAAAGCCCAGGCTTTACATAACGACCCCCCTTATGACGCACCCTGCTTTACATAACGATGCGTAAACCCACGACCTGAAATCTGTCTGCGGGGAGGGCCGGATGCGCCGCCGTGTGCGCCGGTGGTGAGCCCGATGCCAGGTTTGTTGTCAGAGTTCAACCCTTGCGGGTGAATTCCCTCCGTCCGTGTGACCTTCGGGCGCGGCTGATGCTGCGAGTGGAGTACGGCGCGTTTAGTCGGACAGAAACCCCTTCCTCTGTCGCAGGTGGGACGACACACGGGGTGTCCAATGTCGGGTTAAGCTGACATTGCGCGTCGCTACGCCGGGCCGGTGCGACATGAGGGGGGCCTAATGTCGGGTTAACCCGACATTAGGGGAGACGTATGTAAACCCTGGGACGACACAAGGGGTGTCTCATGTCGGGTTAGCCCGACACTATGTAAGATCACTTCGGTGGAGCACGCGCGAACTGGAGGCCACTAAGTGGCGACGAGGCGAAGCATGCACGACGTGATCGTGCTCGGCGGTGAGGACAGAAGGGATGACCAGCGAATTACGGCCGCCCAAGAGGCGGCGGAGCATGTTGGGCGAACCCTGGGTCCCGGGACCTCGGTCGAGCTCACCATCCGCAAGAAGGGGAGTTACCAGATGGCGACGCTGTCAGACGAGCTGACGGAGTGGTTCGACACCGCGTCCGTGCACGTGGTGGTGTCTGTAGCCTTCCTGAGCCACTTCCCCCGGTACAACCTGACCCCGGTGGCCAAGGACGCGTTCTGGGTCGTCGTGGGCAAGCTGGCGGAAACGAATCCGCGCGGACAGTACATCCACATGCAGGGGCCGGGCGAGGTGCCCATCACCCAGGACGTCATCGCCCAGGGCTGCGGCGCCAAGGGGGTCAGCCGTCAGACGGCGTCCGGCGGCATGCAGCAGCTCATGGAGCGCTCGTTCCTGTGGAAGGCCGGGCGGGGCAAGTACCAGATCCACCCGCACCTGCTGTACTTCGGGTCGGCCGAGAAGCAGTCCGAGGCCATCGGCTACGCCACGGCGCGGCGCAAGGACGGCAAGCTGCCGCCCATCCCGGTGCCGGGCACGGAGATCGTCATCATGTCCGTCGGGGCGCGCGGCGGCGTGCGCCGGGTCATCGCGTAGGAAGGGGGGAGCTGACGATGTCACGACGTGACCCGGTCGCATCCGCGCTGTTCGGCGCGGGCTGCGTGATGGTCATCGGCGCGCCGCTGTTCGCGCTGGCCGTGTCGTGTACCGCCAGCAGCTCCCAGGAGTCCGTCCCGCCGTCGCGCAGCGCCACCGCGACCCCGGCGCCCGGGGCCTCCGCCGTGCCTCCTCAGCGGGAAGCACAGGAGGGCGGTCCGCCCGTATCTGCGCAGTTCATCGCATAGGTGAACCCGGCCGGGCGCCCGCCCGGGACAATGCCGACATGACGATCTCCGTTGACTTCGACGTCCCCGTACACGACTACACCCGGGGCTGGCAGGACGGCTCCATCTACGGGGATGAGACACCCGGCGCCTT
>Ga0307514_10000336_pt1 | contig 111483 bp, 104 predicted proteins | sample 16_EM_MG_FD_203088 | JGI IMG/M metagenome (GOLD analysis project Ga0307514, IMG submission 203088) | Populus trichocarpa ectomycorrhiza microbial communities from riparian zone in the Pacific Northwest, United States - 16_EM | ecosystem: Host-associated > Plants > Roots > Unclassified... | reverse complement strand
TGTGAAGCAGCTGCTGATCTGTGATTGATTGTGTAGTGGCTTCTAGAGTAAAATTGATCACATGGGATGGGCCAAATGTACCTCGATATTCATCTTGAGAAAACATAACTGTGGCCTTCTTTCCACTGGCATATTAAAACAGCGCACAGTGAATAGCTGCAGCTGCCAGCGCTAAAGTCTGAGAAGCAAGAGGTTGGAAATACTGTAATGTTGTTGGCTGGCGCCCCAAGCTATTGGCAGTGAAGAACAATTGGTGGTAAATGAGATCAAGCACTTCCATTTGGGGGACCCATGACTTCCTATCATCGACGACCTGGGAGAGATAAGTATCATCATACAGGAGCTCCTTAACCTTGACCCGAAGCTCAGTCACAGAGCCCACATCCAGCCGGTAAGTATTGACCACAGTTCGACGTGCCCCATCTGCCAACAGTCCTTCAATGGTACTAATCTTCAGTTTCAACCATGTATATTTTCGGGGGTACTTAATATCCATAAGTCTGATCCAGGAGCATTAAACAGATTTCAAGACTTACTGCTTCTCGGGTTTATAGATCTATTTTGGGAGATGGACCACCGGGCAAGTGACACACAGATGGTGTCACTACAGGTGCACCTGCAAATGCCCGCTGACCATGCTGGGCTTCAATTGCTAGTTTCCAAGCTTCTTCAACCATCGAGTACTTGTCATCGGATAGTATTGGCCAAGGAGTCTTGCTGAATACAATTGCCTCCTTGAACCTTTTTACTACCTCAAAAGTAGCCTTTTGGTGTTGGGGAACGTTCTGATTACTACTGGCCTTGGGTTGTGGAATATTCTGGTCTCCACGAGACTTGTTTGGAAGCACCAGTGCCCAGGCGGATGGTGCATGGTCAGACTTAGATAATATGTTGAGAAGGGATAGCTTTTGGCGTTTGAGCAGTGATGGCGCCATTACCGCGGGTAGATTTCGGGAATTTGGAAGCGGAGTGCATGCAAGGCCAGTATCGGCATGGCTCCATTTCTTTGGCTGTCAAACCCTTGTAGTCAGTAATGAATTGTTCCAGCGCGCCTGACCTAGATAAACAACCTTCTGTTGATGATTTGAATTGTCTTCTTCGATGTCGAATGATACGGTGGACTGTCCGGTGTCCTCACTGTCATCAACACTGATCTCTTGATTGGTCTCGTCATCCTTATTTATTAATAAAATTGGGGATAGTAGTCATCCTGAATGGAATGCACGAAGGCAGATAATTGGAAGGCAAACATTTGATGGACATTGACGATAGGCTGCTTTCTTGAAAGGGAGTGCTCTCTCTAGGTTTGCTTCTTGATTCTTCTGGGAATAGTGATTCCTCACCTGGCTGGGTGTAGGTTCTATTTGCTGTAAAGAAGATCGAAAGTTGGAGAATGTGGGAGAGAGTGTATAAGCAGGAAATATAAGATTAAGTGCAATACAATGACAGGATAAATGGTGCAACAATTTGCACATAGTCAAGGAGAATGCAATTCGAGGCGCACCTTGAAAGAGTTCTAGAGAGATGACTTCAGTGGTTTATATTTATATCAAGGACAGAAGTCCGGGTTGCATTTTCGGATATTGTCAGGTGTGCCAGGATAGATGGATTGCTTGTCAGGTGCGCCGGAATGGATGGATTCCTAATGCGGAATGTGAGGAACTCCTATGAACAACACTCTGTATGGATGCAAGATTTGGAGGTTGGCTAAAGCCAACGCACATAGAGAATAGAACCAGATGCACCGGAAGATAACTGGTGACATGATCCAACCCTTGGTGCTGGCCACAAATTGAGCAATGCGAACCTGAATGAAAACATGAGTCCCTGCATATGACTCCTCTGAACGTAGACATTATGTGCGAAAGTTGAAGCATTTGCAGTGACAGCATAGCATTGCAATTGGTGTAGCATTGAGAATCTGTAAAACTCGATAGATTTGGTTGGGGCCTTGTGAGTGACGGCTGAGTTGCAAGGGCTCATACTGGAGTTTGTCATCTAGCGAGGAGAAATGTGAATCTCCATATCTATTATATCAGCTGGCAGGACACATGTGTTTTCAAGATATTCTATTGTTTAAGGATGCTGCAGCTAAGTTACTGGTCAATAAGGCAAGATCGTAAGTATAACTTCCCTTTCCTGCGTTTATCCGGGCTGTGTCTGCAGAATTACCTTGACAACAATGTTGCAGTTGTTTATGTAGGAGGGAGGGAATTTGATACCCAAATGAGATATACAGGCGTAGAGAAAGAATGGTAATGTACGATGGATGATTCAGGGGTAATCTTATTGATTCAAGCACTCATCAATGCCAAGATTGCTAACAAATGGGTCATAAATTCTCACTCACATCCAGATTTTGTGCCTAATATCCAGTAAATCACACACTATTACATCACACATTAAATATGAATCTCACAACTACAATGTTGACTTAAAATAAATGTTGAGGTTGAAAGCAATATTCTACAATGGTATGAATGTGTAGTGACACATCAGGTCACGGCGGGCAGAGGAATGATGGTTGCATGCATGCAGTTCCGGCGAATGGAGGTGCACCGAAGTTGAAATGGTTATGCTTGGATTCAATGGCTCAGGATTGCAGGCTTGGTTTACTCTGACAGTTAATTGCACTCTTTGTAGCTGTCGTCTCATGACTTGATCATTCGAAATTCTTTCTGTCGGAGCTTGTCTTAATGAAATTCGTTCTACATAATCCATTTTTGGATACCAGTGTTGGCGGCCCAAACAGACATTTAGTCAGAATACAGTGAAGTCTTGATTTCATGATTTGAGATCATAGGCCTCTTAGAGTGGGTGCGGTACATGAGTGAGCGTGAGTTGCTGGCCATCTTGCAGAGTTGCTGAGCAGAATCTATTTTTTGAGATTTTCACTCTTCAGCTTCCACAGCTCTTTTGACAGAGCCTGAACTTGCAGAAGCTATTTTAGGATTTGGAAGCATTGGTCCAAACATACTACTTAGTAAATATCCAGTTAAATGGGGTTGCTAATTGGCCGGGCTTATGTATTTATGGTTTAGTTGCACAGTGGCAACCATCCCTCAATGGACAGTTGACACTGAGTTGACAGTTCAAGGCATGTTACCTGCTGCCTTCAACATACTGATCAAGCATGGGTTCATATCTTAGCAGGTGCGGAGCGGGATAAGCCTCCTGCACCTAAAGGTGCAGAGTCTTGATAGATCTGGGTGCACTGGGTCCACTAATTCAGAGTCAAAGAAAACATGATGAGAATGAAGCAATCAACAACAAACAAAGTGCACTATGTACTGCAAGTATGTGTGCTTCGGTTACTCATTGGTCGCTTTTGAGGTGTGCCTGGGCTAGAACGATACATCCATAATGACACGCAGCTTGTCAAAGTTGGCTTCATACATATCCAAGAAGCTCATTCAAGACAGGATTAAAGATCTGAGTGGTGTATGATCTTCAATCATACGCAAGGAAAACCCAGGCAGCGAAAGCTGCATTTGAGCCAAGATTACCCGAGCTATGTCCCAGCTTCTGACTCTCTGTGATGCGGATCAGAGGTGTGCCAGAAATTCAATGATATTCCAGCAAAAGCTGCGGCTTTGCCACGAATAAGTGAGCACATGTCTCGTTGTCTGACAGCCGTACTCAATATCGCCCACTCTGTTGTGATTGCCAAATGGGATTGGTGAATATGCAGTGCTGGATCTATCGTGAAGATATGCCCAGGATTCTCCAGTGCACCGGAACTTCAACCATAAGCCCACAAATGCTGCGGCTATGCCACAAATATCCTGAGAAAGATACTCATTGTCACAAGGTCTGTTTTAATTGACAAATGAGATTGGCGAATAAGCAGTGCTTGATTAGTCATGAGCATTATGCCCTGGATTCTCCGGTATACCGGAGAGTCCTGGGCACATATCATTATGACAGATTGATCACTGCATATTTGCCTATTCCATTTGGCATAAAGGCAGTCTAAGCGATATTGAGTACCTGTGGCAGGATATTTGTGGCATAGCCGCAGCATTTACTGGCCTAAGGTTGAAGTTCTGGTGCACCTGAACTTCAATCATATGTGTGCAAAAGCTCCCGCTTTGCCACAAAAAAGCGAGCCGTGTTTCATACCGAGACATAAGTACTTGACCATCACCAAGACTGTCTGAACGCTAAATGTAATTCGCAGATATGCAGTGCTCTATCTGTCATAACGAATCACATCACATTTGCTGCTTAGACTCCGGTGCACCTGAAAGTGGATGAATTTTGCTTTTTCATCCAAAATATGAAAGTAGCTTCAAGCTTCTGGTGCACCTCAAATTCGCAACTGGTGATTGTTTGAAGCACTTTGCTGCATCATCCTCACAATTCGCCTAATGCCAGTTATCATGCAATAGGTCAGCAGCAGGAACTTGTAATATTGTGTATCAATTCACTTCATCTCATATGGTTATTAATAATAAACAAGAATGCTAATGAAATCCCACTCTAGCCATTTCTAATTCAAGATACACCAATTCCAACATCAGAACTTTGATTCACTTCAACATTGAGGAGAGAAAGGATTTATCTATCCAGTATAGTGTCCCTTACAAATGGCCTTTTTGACTATTTGTATCAGTCAAGAAGATTATGTTGCTTGAATGTCTAAAGAGGCAAACCTTGATAAAGCATCTAACACTCTAATAATACTGGCTTATCAGACTGCAATGTGTCTCCATTTGCTGTCAGCCACTTCGTATGGTCCTCACGAGCCTCTAGAATCTGGTATATCATCGACGTCATGATGTTCGGTCAACTCATCAAGCCCCACAGGATTCTCATCTGCGCTACTGCAGAGTGTTGGGTGGAGATCACTCGCGCTCTTATCGTAGCTACCAGGACCTGTATTCAGTAACTATATGTGTGGTACTCCATTTTGACCTAGCCGGACAACTTGTGCAAATGCCTGCGGCTGCTCATTCAATACCCAAAATTTCTGAGTTATGACTGCATGATTTGCAGCTGTAGGATTTAGGCCTGTCCCACCCACTCTGGGTGTGGTTATGAATACAGAGGGATTTTGTGAATCTTGGAATTTGAGCTGCATTTCTGTGTGTTCATCATTGCCCATTTCAGCATACATGTGGAATATATCCACATTATCCGCAAAAAACTTCGTTAGCCACCACTTCAAATGACGAACTTGGCCAGGAAGTGGACAAAATGCCACTGCCTTTTGTGGAGGAGGTGCATTCGGCGGTGCATATTCATTTCTCTCATCTGGAAGGAGCGTTTCTCTTGATGCATCGTCTTGGTCAGTTGCAGGATACTCTGCAGGTTCTTTGATTAGCATTGGCGAAAATGTCTCTCTCAGCCATCGGAGAATCATAGAATCCACCCAAGTATTGAGTGGCCTTTCATCGTGCCATTGTCCAGAAACATTGTTGTCATCCTCAGTGTCTCCCAACACTAATGAGAAATATGCTAGCCACCATCTATGAACCCTCAATGCTCCAGAAGCACCCCCTGAAGTGTACCTCTCCACCAGGGTCTTCAGATGTGCCTGCTCTTCCTCAGTCGACTCGAGATCAATGAGGTGTACATTCTCCTGTGGTATCCGGATGGGTGGTTTTCCATTGGCTAGTTTGGATTCTGACCACCGCCTGATTGTCCATGGTTTTGCAATCTGACTCATCTGGTGTGCCACATCCTGTTGAGCTTCTTCATCTTTAGTTCGGATAGCATACATCAAACTCTTTACAGCTCAATACAATCCCTCAGTACCATCCTTTTCCATCACTGTATCATCCTCTGTATCATCAGGCGCACCTGAAAACAGCCACATCATCTGAAAACACCAGTCATAGAGTGAATGGAATCCTGGTGTAGCAGCGACTTGAACTTTCAATCCAATTCTTGCATTAATCGCAATTTGCCAGCCCACACTGTTTTTGGTCTTATACTGATCGGACTCATCAAAAATCCCAAAACTGCATGAACAGTAGGAGAGTCGGCCGTCACTTGACAGTTTCGCTGTGAATCTTAAGGTATTATACGACACAAGGTGGATAGTCCATGGGTTTCCCGGCTCATCAATAGTGGTGTTCAGATTCTCATGGCTGAGATCCGCATTATCAGTGTGCAATAAGTTGACGACTTTAAAATTGGTTCCATGTGTCATCTCATCGATGACACTTTTGAAGGTCTCTGCCACTCCGAGCTTTTGTACCACCAGGATCAGTTCAAGGGCTGAGATCAGTGTTGGATGCCCGTGGGGTGGTGTTGACTGGATTTCCAAATCGCAGTGGGGCACTGAATTCAATTTCAGGAGCGGATACCACTCATGTTCTTCACCGACAATGCCGGGAAAGTTGTTGTGCGCCAACATCACCTACTCGTCAAGGATATTCTCCCATAAATTGGACAGTGGTAACCCCATTACAACTTTCTCAGTCACGAATTTGCAAAGCATTGCTGCTGCAACCCAGGTGAAGGTCGTTCCAAGACCCATTTCATCCGCCACCAGTGCTGCTGGCATATCGGCATCCCAAACTCATCTCCTTATGATGAACCAGATTGCCAAAACCTGGTGCGCCAAAAACATAGTTCCAAGCAGGCCTGGTACTGAATACTTGTGGCCTGGAACAGGGTCATCTGGTGATTGGCGAATAGGACGCACATTCAGCAGCCTGACTGCTTCATCGAGACACTTGTGTTCAAATCCTTTGTTGATTGTTTTGAGATCCGTATTCGGTACTGAGCTTGTATTCTCTAGATCGAGGACCTCTACACCATCCTCCACGTGCTCCTGAATCTCCCTTGCACTTTTGTCGGTGCTCTCTTCGTCCTCAATGAATTCTTTGAGTTCCTCGGATGTAAACTGGGCCGATAAGCTCATTTTCTGGAGCTCCTGAAATTCTTCTCAATGTTAGGTATTTCACAGAGAAGCAACCATTTGAACGAATACATGTGGATGGAATACAGTCAATTCTATTCTTTCAATCAGAACTTACATTAATATAATTGTCATTCTCTTGCCCACCATTCTCCTCTCCCTCCTCTTCTCCCTCTCTTCCAGCCTCTTCAGAACCTGCCAAAGTCTATGTCTAATGATTGACAGTTGCTGATGACTAGCCTTAAGATGGCTAGCGGGGAATACCTTTGTCAGCCTAATTCTGTGCTCAGCAATCTCCTTCCCAGTCACTCTCTTCATTTCTACCAAAAATATCTTCACATTATGTCCCAGTTTCAACTTCAAAGCATTTGAAAGGCAACCGTTGTACGAAATTTGGCCATACATGGGGTCATTGATCATTTGCCCGTGTGTATATAATCCCATATACTCTTCTTCCAATTCATCCTGCTCCAATGTCCGCTTGAACAGTGAAGTGAGAATGTATGGCTCTTTCGGGCTGCCATTTTTGTCGATGAAATCAAGCAACTCCTTCTAGTGCCTCACATCTGTATACCAGGCTTGGAGTTGTTTGGGGGGTAGTACGAAATCCGGGCCATTCAACACCCAGCAAATCATAACCGTGAACATTGTATTTGGCAACTCTAGGAGGTTACTTTCACCTTTTTGCCCGCACGTTTTCCCAAATCCGTTGCTGGTTGCTTGTTGCCTCACCTTTCCATTTTCTTTCCCTCTCGATTTTTGCTTGCACATCACTTCAACAACATCTCAACCCAGTGCCGGCGAATCCATTCAGTATTATCGAAATTAACCAATGGCAGCCAGCTCTTGAATGGCGCCGAAATATCTGCCACCGCCTTCTCCCAGTGCAGGGGTTCATCTCGAACCTGTTTCAAACGGTTCTGCCCCCAGATACTGGACCGATGCTTGTTCTCCAGAAAACACGTCGCCCATACTTTCTTCCACTTGATGAAAGCACTGTTGTCGGCCTGCCCCATCCTTTTGGAAATTGCTTCAATGAGAATTCAGTTTGCTTCAGGCTGATTGGGGGTTTACCTTCTGCACTGCCCAAGTCCGACAAATCGTCGCTATCATCAGCTGCTTCATATTCGTAGTAGGACATCTCCGGCAATGGGGGCCAGTCCACAATGACTGCGACATCTGTTTTCTGCTGGTTCGCTGATGGCTGGAATTCATTTGTCGGGAGGTTTATGGAGTGTCAGCCATGTTCGCCGGAAGAAGGTTGAGGTGGAGGAGCGCAGCTGGAAGATGTTGGCCGATTGACTGGATGATTTCCTGGCGGTCCTTGAGGAACTCTTGGTGCACCTGGAGATAACAGCCCTTCTCCTGAGAACTGCGGAGGGGGGGGAACATTTGAGACCTGCCATAACCACCTTGGTGCAGGTCATATCCTTGCCACGGTGGCCCATTACTTGGAGAGCATTGGCTTGAGCTGCTGGTAGGTCACGAACTGAGTATCATATTGAATGGAGACTGGTGATAAATCTGCGGAGCGTCTGTAAATGGCTGATGTGAAGGAGGGTAACCGGACCCTTGCAGTGGATGATATTGAATGGTGTGTTTCCCAAATTGACTGTCTTTGCGAGTGGCATGTCATGAACTATTATCCGGTGATTTTGAATTGTCGTCACCGCGGTGTTGCGAGCCAAATAGGCCACCAGGTGGAGCAATATACACTGTCTTCGGTGGAGATCTTTTCGTCGACATGCTCTATTAAACAAAGATAGTGGTAATCTACAATAGTTGCGAGATGAGATATAGAATAAATCTGACTATGGTTGTGTATAATTCAGGTAGCAGTAATTTTCGGTGGAATGAAGGGCTTCTTATATCCCATTCTGTTGTCACAAACTGTGGTGTTTCACTTTACCTTCGATCCATGAAAGCAACCCAGACCTTGAGAAAAAGATACCTTCATCACACACATCCCGCCTTTCTTTGTTATATGCTTGAATTCATATACTAGGATATGGGATAGATGGTCACCTTCGTACACTTCCATGACTTTACAGATCATAGAAGGGATATGATATGATATCTCCAGGAACCCAACAAGAACTATATCCAGTATGAAGGTTAGCATAACTAGAGATAATACACATAAGTTGTGCATTTCCGACCTTGCAATCTCATTCAATAGAAGGCCTGTGAGTCGAGCAGCAACAGTGAATGCTTCCCATTGAGGTCCTTGCCAATACATCTTTGTTCTCCTCATGATCCATGCTCCAGTCAAGGATTGTTACTGAAGCAAACGTCCTACCAGTTCTATCAGTTCTCGATGATGGATGCCTGGACATTCAGCTAGCTAGGATACTCACTTATTGATTGTATTATAACGATCAACCTTCATTATCAGCTGCTCAGGGGCTCGAGCTTAGATATAACTCACATTGCCTCAATGCGGTAGTATAAGGCCTCATTGTGGTGATTGCAGCGATAACAAAAGAAACCTCCCCCCTCCATTTGGCATGGTGCGATGCGGCTGTGAATATGTTACGCTAACCTGGGTTAGCTCACTTTCAAACCATTATCACTGAGGCTCTATATCACCCCCTGAAGCCTCGTCAAAATTCATCCGAATACATATTCAGTGACCATTTCTCAAATATCGTCAACACTCGCAGGAAACATGGGAAGTGGGTTTTCTGCAGAAGGAAATTATTCGAGGAGAACTGACTCGAGGTTCACTATGAACACTATCACCGAATATCGATGAATGGAAGGGTATTAGCGGATGGGATTTTACCACCCACAGGCTGGGATCGACCCAAGCCATCATGGTTCGACTTCAGTTGGTGCACCTGAATGGCCATTGATGAGCTTAGTCAACTAATTCATCCACGCATAGACAATGTACCTGGTGCACCACCACCTGAAGATACTCCCGACAAAGAAACTATAGACCCCCAGAAGCCTGATCTGACTTGTACCCCTGATCCAACAAAGACGAGGGCTCATAGGCAGGTTGTTGGAGTGGAAAACGCAGGGGGGGAAGGAAATGGCACAGGAACTGGATTGTACAACAAGCATCGCAAGTACTCGGAACAATGGAATCCATGGCATTCATTTCAGTCAGCACATCACTTTCAACAAGTGGAATCATTCAGCCAGCAAACGAAAACGTGGATAAATCAACATCTGAGACGTGGTCTGTACATCTTCAAGATCGAATCATTTCAATCAGCAGATGCCATTTGAAAGTTCCTCTCTTGACTCGATGTCAGTCTTGGCAATAATAGTTGGATTGAAGATCAGTTGTACATCTTCAGAACAATATACTACAGCGATATTTTCAAATGTATGCAGTTCATTTTGGAACATCTCCCATTTCAGATGCACTTTGAATTTGAACCGGTGTGCCTTGCAGACTAGGAAAGTCGCTGAATATTCAGCGAGATGATCACAGGTGATGGGTGGTGAAATATGCAAGATCAGATTTCAGCTGGAGCGACGATTTTGGCAGTCATTTGTGCATCCGACAAGACACACTTAACCAATGTTTGGGGCGACCAGCATGCCTCACTGCTGTATCTCACTATCAGTACTATTGGACAAGATATCCACCTTACACCTAAATAGCGCAACTGGATTGTTGTTGGGCTAATCCCCTGTCCCCAAAAAGGTGCCACAAATACTGAGGAGGCATTGCATTCCGTGGTTGAAACAGTGCTGTCCCCACTTGGGAATCTTGACATCACTGGCCCTAGCTTTAAATGGGATTGTGCTGATGGATTCCAGAGACAATGTTATCCCCTTTTGGCTGCCTGGGTCGGGGATGATCCAGAACAAGTCCAGGTTGCTCAAGTCTCATATGGCTCATGGCCGATGAGTGAAATTCCCAAAGGTGCGCCGATTGGGTATTCAACTTTGTGACCACTTGATAACCCAGGAGATCAGGATGTTCACTTGGAGCTTCTGGACGAAACTAATATCGATGTTCTGCACACTTTTGGTATTCATCCAATCCGCAACCAGATCTGTCAATACTCTCTCTGCAATGTCTATCGCATTTCGCACCCTGATGAATTGCATCTGCTGCTCGTGGGTTTAGTTAACGACCTATTGCACTGGCTGCTCAACACCTGAAAGCTTGAAATGTCAAGGATCAATTTGACACTCCATTCACATCAGTACCACAATATCCAGGCGTCCAGAGCTTCGCGAAACCATTCAATTCGATCAAAAGCGGCTCCTGGCAGGGAAAGAAATCTGGGGCATTATCAGAACACTGACAGTGAATTGCGCTCCAATTCTTGACTGCTCCCAGGATGCCGGAAAAACTGTGGTGGAAACAGCCTCCGATGAAATGGTGATGGGAGCAGTGTGAGCATTTTGTGAATTCTCTGTACTTGTCAGCCAACAAAATCACTCTGATCTATTCCTTGCAGCACGAGATAATGCACTGAAGTGATTTTACAAGAAGAAGGCTGCATTTTGAAATCAGTAAATGTCGATGTCTGTGAAGGCCAAAGTGGATGAACTATTGGCAAGAGAATCCAATCAGTTATGAGAACAGAAGATTCATAAAATCCATGCTGCAATGGATATTCAGCTGTACGTGGCTGAAATGGTTACTACATCAAAATGAAGGCAATTTCAGGTACACCTGAATTGAGCTGGACAAGCAGCAACCATATGGTCAGATGCTGATCGGCAGATGGCACTTGAGCAATTGGAGCACGAAATCCATCAGTTGACACTTGCTAAACGCAAGCTTTTCAATAAATATTTCCGACATCATGAGAGTCAACTATTGCAAGACGTCGGGACTAAGGCAACTGGTCCCAGAGGAATATTGAACAAAAAACATAATCAAATGAAGACTGCTGCAGAAGAAGAAGCATACGGGGCAGTAAACATGACCCCCGACAAGAGTGTGCAATATCAGGTCTGTCTATCTGATTCTGAGATTGAAGACACCACCTGGAGTATCGCTGATACGGTCCGCATTGTGAATCAGCCGGAGAGAGAGATTTATGGTATCACTTCGAAAGAATTCTCGATTTGTTTAGTGGAGCTCAAAGCTTGGTGGGAGGCAATTGGTGTTCAGGAGCTCTGGAATACCGTTGAACAGCGTGTAATTCATTTCTGTTATCCAAAGATGCATCCTGTGAGCCATATATCAGAGTCAATTCACCGAATAGGTTTCAGCGACGATTTCAACACCGATATTTCTGAACAGCAACATATCGGCACTGTGAAAGAGGCATATCGATGTACCAACAAAGTCAATTACATTCAACTGATGCTCAAGTACAATGACCGGTGTACCTGTCTTGACTATATGAAGAAGACACTGACATATCTTGCCCTTCAAGGCTGGTATGATATTCACTCTGCGAAAGTTTTCAACCTACAATCAGCTGCCGTTAAACAGCGAAATACGGGCAGAGCCCATCTTTTACGCCTCCACCATTGTCAGAAAGAGCTATTTTTCCGCCCGGTATCACAACATGTACATCATTGGAGGGAAACTCATGTCCGTGGCTTGTGCAGAAGTATCGAATTAACCTCACTCAGAAATGAATCAGTAGATTACGGAATTCCCAATTTTCGATTGCTATTCCATACACACATTAAAGACGACTGGGGACATGAAGTCAGTGGACTGGTGCTCGGATATGATCAGAATGTACTCATAGACAATATATTTATTAAACTTCAGAATGGGCTGTTGTACTACAGTCAACCATTTCACTGCCCTACATCTGTTGAGTGTCTGGGACTTGATTGCAAGGTAGAATATACCGATGCCAACCAAGGGATCACGCCTGAATCTCATAACATCTGGTTCCAATATACGGATATTGACCTCGATAACACCTTCCTAGGCCAAGTTCCTTCTTTTCCTGTATTATACTTTAGCTGGACTCCACTGAATCAGATCCTCTAATTTCAGGAGCGCCTGCCTGCCGGAAAAACAATATCAACCTTCTCTACGCGGTGCAAGAAGACCCAACAATCGATACTACGTCCTCAACCTCAACAATATGTGTTGGTGATTCCAACAAAGTACACAGATCTGCATGGTTGGGCTGATTGTGTGGACGGGTTCATCCGGGTTGTCAAACAGACTGATAAGATGCATATTGTACCTGTCAGAGCAATTGTTGGATCTGCACATTTGGTGCCCGAAAACAATGCTGCATCAGATAGAATTGACAGCATATGGCTTGTAAATAATCATGTGGATTTAAATACCTACTGGACTGTATATCAAAGTTACAATGCCTGAATCAAGGTGTGCAGAAAATAGTTAATTGAATTGTACTATGTGATATAAACATTATAAGAATCACTCCCGGAGAGTATCGCTCCCGGTTCAAGGTGCACCGGAATGCTCCCGGGGACGCAGCCAATACTCCCAATAGCTCTGAAATTTGCACATCCTAATAGTTTCATTTGGAAGTATTTTGAACAGAACTATACACTCTGCAGGATATTCTTGGAGTCTGTTCCACAACTTCCGGAGTATTCATGAGCACCAGTGAAGTAGTCTCAAAGCACCTGAGAGGACATCGCTTTGCATTCAGCCTATCTGGGAGCATCTGGGGGCATCTGGAACAATTTGTGTGGCTGTTCAGAGTTGCTGAGTTGTTCGGTTATGACTTCCAAACCATTTTACATTATGCTGATGTCATGACATCACCAACTCTTGGTGTCAGCCAAATAAAGCAGTGAGAACCTGAATACGATTATGTGCCTGTGCAAATGACACTCAAAATGTACTAATTATGTGTGAATGTTCAATCATTTGAAGTAACTGCATGGCATAAAATTGGTGCAGCATTTTGAATCTGCAGAACTCACTGGATTTGGGACCTTAAGAGTGACAGCTCAGTTGCATGGATTCAGACTGAGTTCATTATCGATTATTGCGAAACAAGAATCTCCGTATGTGGTATATCTGCCAGAAGGACGCATTTATTTTCATGATATTCTATTGTATTTGGATGCTGCAGCTAGGTTAACAGTCGATAAGGCAATATCGGAAGTATAACTTCCCCATCACGCATAGATCTGGGCTGTGTCTACAGCGTGTCATTTACAACAATGTTGCAGTTACTTGAGGAGAGAGAAAATTTGGTATACAAAGGAGAGATACAGGCATAGCGAAAGAATGATAAGGTTCAATCGATGATTCAGTGGTAACTTTATTGATTGAAGCAGTTGGCGATGCCAGGATTGTAAATATATGGGTTATGAATGCTCACTCACATTGTGATCACTTACATTCAGAGTTTGCGCACTATACAATCACGTATTCATTGTGAGTCACACCACTACAATATTGCCGTCAATTAATGTTGGGGGTGCAAGTTATAAGCTACATTGGCATGAACGCAGAGTGAGACATCATCTTACAACGGGCAGAGAAATGATGATTGCATGCATGAAGTTCTGGAACTTCACGTGCCCCAAAGTTTAAATGGTTATGCTTGGATTCAATAGCTGGGGATTGCAATCTCTTTTTACACTGATAGTTAACTGCACTCTTCGAAGGTGTTTTTTCTTACCTTGAGTGTTCAAGATTCTCTCTCTTCGAACTTTACTTTTGATGGAAATCTGTACACATAATCTATTCTGAGATACCAGTTGTGGCAGCTGAAACATACAGTATAGTCAGAATCGAGTTAAGTCTGCATTCAACACATTGGGAACTGAGGCCTCATTGAGAATATGCAGTTCATGGGAGAGCAGGAGTTGCTGGCGATCTTGAAGAGTCAGTGAACAGAATCTCACTTTTGAGATTCTAGCTCTGAAGCTCCAGCTCTTTTGACACTGACTGAACTTGGAGAAGGTACATTAGGATTTCAAAGCATAGATCGAAGCATATATCTAAGCCAATTTCGAGGTAAGTTGGGTTACTCCTTGGCCAGATCTGTGCATTTATGGTTTAATTGTACAGGGTAACCTTCCTCCAACGGACAAGTTGATACAGAGTGGACTGTTCAAGCCATTATAGTGGTTACCTTCACATGCCGATCAAGAATCGATTGACATATTCGCAGAGGCGAAGCAGGATGAGCTGTCTGAACCAAAATGTGAAGTGTCTTGAGAGATGGCAATCTGTGTGCACAGCGTCCACTGAGTCAGAGTCGAAGAAAACATGATCCGAATGAATGAAACTAAAATATTAAGTGCATGACAGACTGGAATATAGGCTCTTCAGTAAGGTATTGGTCGCTCTGAAGGGGTGCCTGGGCCGGAATGATACATCCATGAAGTGTTGCTGCTTTTCAAAGTTGGCTTCACAGAAACCTGAGAACCTCATTCTGTACTTGCTTGCAGATTGCAGTTGTGCCAAAACTTCAATCATTGGACGGGAAATACGCAGGAGTGAAAGCTGCAGCTTTGGTATGAATAGCTGCGCTGTCAGCCAGTATCTGACAACACTGGGATGAGGATTGGAGGTGTGTGGGAATGTCAATAATATGACCACAAACAATATGACTTTGCTACGAATCAGCAAGCCTGTGTCTCATATTCTGACAGAAGTACTCCATATTGCATAGACTGACTTTATTGCCAAATGGGATGCTCAAATCTGCTGTGCTGGATCTGTTATAACGATGTGCCCAGGATTCTCTGGTGCACCGGAACTTTGATTATATGTCTGCCAAAGCGGCAGCTATGCTACACATAAGTAAGCTCATGTCTCAAGTTCGGACACATGTACTCAAGATCGCCTAGAAAGACTTTATTGCCACTCGGATTGGCAAATATGCAGTGAATGATCGGCCATACGGATATGTACTCAAGTATTTCCAGTGTACTAAAGTCATTCCGGTGTACCCAATTCTTTTGGCGGTACTCAAGTCTTTCCGGTGTACTCAAGTCTTTCCGGTGTACTCCAGTCTTCCCAGTGTACTCAAGCCTGTCCGGTGTACTCAAGTCTTTCTGGTGATCCTGAACTTCGATCAAATACCAGCCAATGTTGCAGCTTTCCCACTAATAAAGGAGCCATGTCTTATATTCTGACTCAAGTACTCAATATTGCCTAGAGTGTCCCAGTGGCCAATGCAATTGGCAAATATGCTGTGCTGGATCTGCCACAACCGAACTTAAGACATATGCTCTAGGTTATCCTGTGCACCTGATCTTCAATCATATGCTTGCAAATGTTCTGGAATTGGTATGAATTCCTATCCAGGGATCTCGCATTTTGACACCACAACTCAATATCGCCCGCACTCGATATATTGCCAAATGGGATTGGTCAATATCCAGTGCTTGATCTGTTGTAACGAGAGTAATAACAGATCCCGAGGATTCCCCGGTATACTTGAGAGTGGTTGAACTGTGCATTTTTGATTGTTTTGTTTTTGAAATGCATATGTAGCCTCAGGTTTCAGGTGCACCCCAAATTCGCTACTAACAAATGATTCAAAGCCCTTTGCTGCATCATGCTGATCATTCGACTTATGCCATTTGTTGTAAGAAAGGCCAGTTGGGAACGTGTAATGTACCTGGTCAACTGTCTTCATCTCATATTGGTCATTATTATCAATTCAGAATGCCAATGATATCCGCCTCTAACGATTCGAATGTCCTTAATAGTCAAGAATGCCAATGACATCCCCCCTCTAACAATTCCAACATCAGATGTTTGATTCACTTCAAAATGACAGAGAGAAAGGACTTCTTTATGCAGTATAGTGTATCTTACAAACGACTTTTTTGACTATTTGTACCAGTTGAGAAGATTATGTTGGTTGAATGTCTAAAGTGGCATACCTTAATGAAGCGTTCTAACAATCTAGCATGATTGTACATCAGGCTGCAACGTGTCTACATTCTCTGTCAGCAGCTTCCTATGGTTCTCACGAGAGACCAGAATCTGGTAAATCAGTGTTGTGGTGATGTTCAGTCGACTCTTCAAGCAGTGCAGAACTGTCTTTGCACCACTTCAGAGTGTTGGTGGAGATTGCTGGTGTGGTTATCATAGCCACCAGGACCCATTTTAAGTAACCATGTATATGGTACTCTGTTTTGCCCCAGCCGGATGACACATGCAAATGGCACCCACTGCTCATTCAATACCAAGAACTTCTGAGTAATTACCGCATGGATTGCTGCTGTAAGAATTCAGCCTGTCCCGCCCACATTGGGTGTGGTTAGGAATACATAGGGATTTCGTAAATTCTGGAAGGTGAGCTGCATTTCTGTGCATTCATTATTGCCCATTTCTGCATACATCTGGAATATATCTACATGATCCACAAAATACTTGGTCAGCCACCACTGCAGATGACGAACTTGGTCAGGAAGAAGATTGAATAGGACCGCATTTTGCAAAGCAGGTGCACTGTGGAGAGCATTTTCATGTCTCTCGTACTCCAGAAGGAGCTCCTCTCTTGATCCGTGGTCATCATCGTGTACAGGATACGCTGCAGGTTTGTTGATATGCATTGGCAGAAATATCTTTGTTACCCATCAGAAAATTGGAGAATCCACCCAAGAATCGTGTGGCAATTCATCGTACCATTGTCCAGAAATGTCGTTGGGATCCTTGGTGTCTCCCAATACCAATGAGAAATATGCTAGCCGCTATCTATGAACTCTCTATGCTCTCGAAGTACCCCAGGAAGTGTATCTCTCCTCAAGAGGCTTCAGTTTTGCTTGTTCGTCTTCAGTACACACCAGATCAATTAGGTGTGCGTTTTCCTTCAGTTTATGAACAGCAGGTTTCCCAATTGGCATGTTTCGATCCTGACCAACTGCTTCTCGCCCAAGGCTTTTCGTCCTGTGTCATCTCGTATGCCACATTGTCTTGAGCTTGTTTGTATTCAGTCCGGATACTATGTGTCAAACACTTCACAGTGGAATACAATGCATCTGCCCGTTGCATTTCATTCACTGTATCATCATCTGAATCTTAAGGCGCACCTGAAAACTACCACATTGTATGATGACACCAGCCACCGAGTGAATGGAATCCTGGTGTAGCTGTGATTTGAAGTTGGAATCCAACATTCACATTCATTGCAATTTGCCAGTCCACACTGTTTTCAACCTTGTATCGATGGGACTCACCAAAACGTCCAAAACTCCATGCACAGTATGAGAGTTGCCAATTGCGTGATGGTTTCGCTCTGGATATTAACGTATGATATGACACAAGGTGGATATTTCATCTGTCTTTCAGTTCATCAATACTGGTGTTCAAATCCTTGTGGGTGACATTTGAATCTTCCGTGTGCAATAAGTTAACAAGTTTGAGATCAGTTCAGTATGTCAACTCATTGATGACACTCTTGAACGTCTCTCCAACTGACGGCATTATAACCCCCAAGATTGGTTCCAGGGCTGATGTAAGCGCTGGAAGCCCCTGGGGTGCAGTATTCTGGATTTCTGTGAGTCGGAGGGGCACTGAATTCTGTCTCTGCAATTGATTCCACTCCTGTTCATCACCAATTCGCTTGGGAAAGTGGTTCTGTGTCACAACCACCCACTCTAGAAGGGTAGTGCCCCACAAAATTGACAGCAGCAACCCAATTACAACTTTATCAGTCAGGAATTGGCATATTTTTGCCACTGACAGTGAGGTGAAAGTCTTGACAAGATTGATTTCATCCGCCACCAGTACTCCTGCCATATTAGACTCCCAAATCCACCTTCTCATAATGAACCATATGGCCCAAACCTGGTTCCCCCAGAAGCTTGGTTCCAGGAAGGCCTGGAATTGAATACTTGCGACCTGGAATACGGTCATCTGTTGATTAGCGAATCGGATGGGTGTTAAGCAGCCTGACTGCCTCAGTGGGACACGTGGGTTCAACTCTGTTGTTTATTGTATTGAGAACAGTACTTTATACTGAAATGGTATTTTCTGGATCAGGAACTTGCTCAGCATCCTCCACTTGCTCCGGAACCTCCATTTCACATTTTTTAATATTCATTTCGTCCTTAATAATCTCTTTCAGTTGCTCCGAGCTATGCAGGGCAGATGGGGTCATATTCCGACACTCCTGATAACGATCTCAGTGTTAGGTATTTCACAGACAAGCAACCATTGGACCGAATATATCTGGATGAAATTCAGTCAATTCTATTCTTTTAATCAGAACTTACATTAAATCAAGTATTATTCTCCATCAGCAAAATGTATTCTAGTCACTGGAAAACTCCAGGAGTGTCTGAGAGGATGTGGAGTGTAAACTTAGATGCGTCAATTTCAGGAGAGTATCAGACCCTAGGAGGCCATTCCAGCTGGCCTTTGGAGCAACTGAGATCTATGGTGACTGGTAAAGGAGTACCATGGGAGTAATTGTGATAGGTTTGGGAACACCTTGGAGCGCCGGAGATATCTTGTGGTGCACCTGAGAGCACCTGGGAGCACCGGCGACAAGTCTGGGAGCGTTGATGACAATCTTCAGAGTGCGGGAGACAACTCTGGGAGCAGCTTGAATTACAGTAGAGCAGTCTGGGAAAAACATCATCTTTTTTGGGAACGCTGCTGGTGCGCCTGGATATCATAGCTACTACTTATTGTTCAACAATTGTTAAAACTCAGGTATTAAGTTCGTATTCCCATCTATGTATCTGTCTATCAATGTGGCTATGTATCTATATTGCTACCCATCTACACATGGTATATGTGGACTGCCTGCAGGTGGGGCATGGGAGCAATTTCAGGTGCCACTGACAATGACATCCTAGTGAACCCAGAGATACACTCCGAGGCCGTGATCATGTGAGTTTAGAGATTTGCACTTGGAGGTGGTAATCGACCATATATGGAGATGCACCTCGAGGCCTCAATCGTGTGAGTTTGGAGATATTCACTTGGTGGGCATGTTCATGGGAACTTGAAGGCCGTAATCGAGCGTGTTTCGATATGCAGTTGGAGGCCATGATCGTCCGAATTTGGAGGCTATAATCGTCCGAGATTTCAGATATGGTTGGAGGCAGTGATCGAGCCAGTTTGGAGATATGCACTTGGAGGCCCTAATTTAGCATGTTTGGAGATGCACTTCGAGGTCATGATGATGCGAACTTGGAGGCCGTAATCGTGTGAGTTTGGAGATACTCTTAAAGGGCGTGATTGAGCGAGTTTAAAGATGCACTTGGAGGCCATGATCGAGCAAGATTCGACGAGTACTTGGAGGCCATCAATGGATGGCATGCTGGGTGCTGAAACAACATTCATTAGCTAGCTAACTCACAACCGTCGGAATGTGACAATGCAACTATACTTGTGAGGTATTATGGAGAGCTGACTGATGGCGGTCGAAAGTGTTGGGAGGTACGCCAAATGTGGAAGCACCATTCAGGAGTCAATTCATAATCATGACAATGAAGGGAAGGCAAAAAATCATGAGTGTACGCCGTACTGGGTGAATGCTGTACTCGCAGTATGGTGTACTCAGAGTATAATGTACTCAGTGTCTACTCAAGATCATTGCATGGAGAGATAGAGTGGGATGAGTTAACTTTGTGATCTGTGATGATGGTTGAGTTGTGAACAAGAAAGAGAGAGATGGGGAATGATGATGAGAACGATGAGAAGGATATGAGCCGATATGAGAAATCAGGGGTACGACTTGCCTGATTCAGCTGGGAAGACCTGGTATCAGGCAAATTACACGCCGGATCAGGACTCGTACCTGCCACATTGGGGATGGTAAGTTGATTTGCACACAACATTCTCTAACTCCCAGTTTCTGATGATGATTTGCCCCATCTCCTCTTATCGCTCTTTTTCCTCCTTAACTCTATCTTCACCGAAGAAGACGAAGTTAAGTCATCACTCTCTATCTCTCTCTGCAAAGATCAACAGTTAACACCGTATACAGCATACTCCGAGTACAGCGTACGCCGAGTACAGGATACTCTGAGTACAGCATACACCGAGTATGGCATACAGTCAGTGCTGCATACACTTTGTACTGCATCATCCAAAAATTAACTGTCTCCCGCTCCCAGCCAGTCTCTCATCTCTTGGCAGCCTATGTTGTACTCAATTCTGTACATTCCCACAATCACGAGTTAACCAATAAATAGAGTCCCAGCTCCCATCTCGCCTTCCTCCAGCAATGGAGGGAAGTCTGCAATCCCAGTGACATCTGTTATCTGCTGTTTCACAGGCAGCGGGAATCATTTTGTTGGAAGGCTAATTGGTGGTTTTCCGGGTGTGCCAGAAGAATGTTCAGGTTGAGGATGACAGCTGGAAGATGTTCACCGATTGACTGGATGGTTTTCTGGCGGTTCTGGAGGCGTTCTCTGTGCACCTGGCAATGACGGCCCTTGTCCAGGAATCTGTGAAGGGGGGAACATTTGAGACCCTTCATAATGACCTTGGTGGAGGTCATATCCTTGCCAATGTGGCCCATAACTTGGATATCATTGACTTGTGCTGGTGGTTGATTACAAACTGTGTGTCATGTTGAATGGAGAATGTTGATAAAACTGTGGAGCACCTCGAAATGGATGCTGTGAAGGTGGGTAACCGTAGCCATGTGGCGGATAATATTGATTGCTTTGGTTCCCAAATCTAATGTCTTTGCCTGTGGAAGTTTGTGAACCATTTTCCAATGATTCTAAAATGTCTTCATAGCGTTGCTGGGTACCAAATTGGCCAGCCGGTGGGGCCAGATTTGCTGCCTTCATTGCTGATCCGTTCGCCAATATTTTCTGCAAAGTATGATAGTGGTATAGCACTATTGATGAGAGATATGATATAGGATTAATCGGAGTCTGGTTGATTGTATTGCTGCTAGTAGTGACATTTGGCGGAATGATGGGTTTCTTATATCCCATTCTGTTGTCACGAACTGTTTTTGTTTCACTACACCTTCAATCCATGAAACCAACCAGGTTGAGAAAACAAACCATAATCACACATATTCCGCCTTGCTTTGTTACATGCTCGAACTCATATACCCGGATATTGGATACATGCTCAACTTTATATGCATCCATGACTATGGAGGTCACAGAAGGGATATGATATGATATCTCCAGGAACCCAATAAGAAGTATATCTAGTATAAAGGTTAGCATGACTAGGGATATTACCCTTAAGTTTTGTGTGTACGACATTTCAACTTCATTTAATAGAAGGCCAGTGAGTTGAGCAGAAATGGTGATGCTTTCTAATAAGCTAGTAGTCAAAACATAGTGTGTTCCTCTGGATCCATGCTCCGTTCAAGGATCAATACTGAAGCAACCATCTCACCAGCCTGACAGTTGGCGATGATCACTGCACGGGTATACAGCTAGCTAGGAAACTCATCTATTCATTGAATTAAGAAAATTACCGTGCACAATCAGCTACTCAGAGGCACGAGTGTTGGTATAACTTGCAATACCGTGATGACATAGTATAAGGCCCATTGTTGTGATTGCAGTGATGACAAAGAAACTTCTCATCTCTGCTAACAACTTTCAGCACACAATGTGCATGATTATTATGTAGAATATGATATGTCAATGATAAACTGATATCTGGTAAACTGTAACATACCATCAGTTGGATGATCCAATATGTGATGAAAAGCAGGTGCACCGGTTTAATGGTTCACTAAGTCACATTCTGCAGTTCAGTACATTTCTCTTGGTGTCAATCTGTCGAAGCTGCAGTGACATATCATCTGCGTCACATATTGTCCGAGTGGAATTGTGATACCCAATTCTGCGAACGGGATTCGAGTTATCAGGTGCGCCTGAACCTCCAACTGTGATTCAAATACTTTGTTTCTTGTCTATTTCAGGCACACAGGACACTACAATTGAGAAAGAATTCGGGATATTCACTGAATCAACAATGCTGAATAATTTGCAGTCAATTGTGAAAGAGAATTGCTATCAACATCTCGACTCTCCTGAGACAGATCCAGCCCAGTAAATCTCCAATCATCGGGGGATAGAAAGACTGTCTAAGCAATATGGAGTTGATGTATCGTATCCGAAGACATGGGTCCCATATTCCAGGCTTACCCGCACAATACAGCTGAGTATTTTCTCGCTCAGGAATCAAGTGTAGGCATACCTCAGATCCACTCTCCTGTCGAGTGTGATGGTCGCAGCTTTGACTCCACTAGCATATTCTATTCAAAGGCTGATTTCGACAAGAAGGCACTCATTATTTGCATATGATCCCACTCCAGGCACGCCTCTGAAACATGTATACCCACTTTGCATTACCTTTGAATCTGTGGCTTCCAGCACACCAAGTGTCATCTGTCAGACACTAAACTTGTAGGTGCAGGGGCAGCTCATCCAGCTCGGGCCCTGCTGAATGTCAGAATCTATGCTTGATCGGTATGTGAAGGCTGCCGCTTAAATACCATAACTGTCATGCTCCGTGTCAATCTATCCTTTGGAGCATAGTGCCCACCACACACTTACCGCAGATGCACAAGCTCTGGGCTATAAGTAACGACTCTTAACTGGATTTTGACTAAGAAGTATGTTCGGACCTTACATTTCCAAGATCCTGAAATAGCTTCTCTCTTTCAGGCTCCCTAAGAGAGCTGCAGGTTGAGAGAGTGAACCTCCATTGACAGCTTCTGCTCAGGGATTCTGCAGATGACTGGCAACTCCTGCTCACTTGTATACCACACTTCCTCGAATCAGCTTGAATGTAGAACACTTCTACTTCAGACTTAACTACATTTTGACTAACTTGTATATTTGGGTCTCCAACAACCCATATCTTGAAATAGATTATGTGAACCGATTAGCATCAGAAGAGCTCAAAGAAATAGAATCTGAATGCTGGTCTTTGCTCGGCAGCTCAATCGGTGACCGGCATGCTCCCGCCCACACCAAATATCTTGAACGCTTGAAGTTCGTAACAAATCATAAACAGATGATATCTGATTTCCACCAATGTCCAATCCCCAGTGTACCTGAAGAACAAATCGTGATGAAAGCTCGAGTAAAGAAAAGACAATTTCTGAGAGTACAAGTAACTGTCAAAGTAAGGAGAGCCTCCAATTGCAGCCATTAGATTGTATCCTATGTGCCAATTCGATGCTAGCTGCGGCTCAATTGACCGGAACTACCTGGTGTTATTGGTCTTTCCGCTGTCAGATGAAGCCTCATGATGCATTCATATCATTCTTATGCACTGCTTTGAACCCCAATATTTATGTTAAGTCAACATTATAGCATTGAGACTCATAATCAGTTTGTGATTAAATAATACCGTATTTACAAGATACTATACGTAACAATTTAATGTGAGTGACCATGTATGACCTATTCGCCAGCAATCGTGCCATTGATGAGAACTGGAATCAATTAGATTACCCGTGAGTCTTCATTGTACCTTTACCATTCTTTCTCTATAGTGAATCTCTTCTTTGTAAACCCAAATCCTCTGTCAACACTTACACTAACTGCATACATATTGTTACTTCAGCAGACTCGGATCACAGAAAGCAAAGTTCTGCACACGATATAGCCTAATCGAACATTAACGTTGCTGCCAAATCCTAACACACCAGCATACGATCAAAGTACGGTTTCCTTCTGACTGGTATACCGTATTTGGAGATTCATGTTAATCCACAATCAGCAACAAACTCAACTTGAACCCATGTAACTTCAACTATTGCCACTCAAAAAGGTCCCAACGCTATCCTCCATTCAAGTCCTGCAAGATTTTTCAACACCCCGACAACTGTATCCCATGTGGTCACCTCTTATATGCTCGAACTAGAGGAATAATGAACTACCCTCGGCGGAGTCAGATGCAGGGGTGATCATAATCAAACAATTTCTCAGTATTCCACCTATGTCCGGCCCTGAGATTTAGTTAGTGATATAACCATGTTAATGTCTCGACTTCTTCAGGTGTGTCGAAATCTTCAGGTGCATCAGGTTCAAAATCTAGGTATGTTGGCTTAAACCAACCTCCTATTCTTCCATTAATAGCGTACTTTTATACGAGTTCTAACATTCGGGAATTGGGGGCATGAAGAATCCATCCAATCCGGTGAACCTGACGCTTCCGAAAGCACAATACAGAACTAGCATCGAGAATGTAAAGATGAACCACCGATAGTGTCTTCCGGACTCTTTCCAGGTACTCCTCGAATTGCATGCTCCTCGTCCGAGTTCCACATTCTCCAGGGACACCTCGAATTGCATCCTCCTCGACCGCGTGTTCCTTTGTTGCCCTATATTACCGTTATTGTATTAAACTTCATTCTATATTCACTCTTTTATGCTTCGGTCTACATTCCGCAACTTCACATCATCAATATGGAACCTACGGCTAGCCAGGTGAGGAATCACTATTCACAGAAGAATCAAGAAGCACACCTTGAGAGAGCACTTGCACGGGCATTGCAGAAGACAGCCAATTTTCATTGCCAATCAAATGTTTGAACTCCTACCCAGCTTTTGTGTATAGTGTTAGAGAGAGCTAATGTCTGCGCTATAATTCTGATGAAGCAGGATGATAATGATACCAATCGGGAGATCAGCGATGATGACAGTGAGGACCCTGGAAAGTCCACATTGTCATCTGATATCGAAGAAGATGATTTGCAAACCTGGCAGGAGGTAATACCTCTAGACCAGACGCGCTGTGATAGGACATTACAAACAACAAGAGTTCCACTGCCAAAGAAATGGAACTGTGCCAACACTGTCATTGCCCGCACTTCACTTCCAAATCTGCCACATCCAGCCAGGGCCATAGAACCACCATTGCTCAAATGCCAACAGTCAACCATCAACATATCACACGAGTCTGAAGTTGTACAGGCGCTCCTGCTTCCCAAGGCCGGTGGAGACCACAATGTTCCTCAACCAATGGCCAGTGGAGATCAAAACGTTCCGCAACACCACGAGGCTACTTTGGAGGTAGTGAAATGGTTCATGGAGGCAATCATATGCACAAAGACTCCCTGGCAAATCATTTCTGATGAGAAGTACTCGATGGTTGACAAAGCTTGGCAACTAGCCATTGAAGCGCAGGATCGTCAGCCGGCATTAGCAGGTGCTCCTGTAGGTGCACCATCTGTGTGTCAACTGCCGAGTGGTACATCTCTTAAAATCGATCAAGAAACCCGAGAAGCTGTAAGTGTTTACTCTGTTTGCTGCTCCTCAATTGGACTTATAATGATACTAAACCCCAAAAAATACATAGTTAAAACTAAAGATTAGTAGCATTCGAGGGCGTTTGTCAGATGGGGCTCGTCGAACAATTGTCCATAGTTACCAGTTGGATTTAGGATCCGAGACTCAGCTTCGAATCCAGGTTAATGAGCTCCTGTTTGAGAAGGGTTATCTCTCGATGGTTATCGATGATAAGAAATCATTGTTCTCCCAGATGGAAGTGCTTGACTTAATCTACCATCAGTTTTTCTTCACTGCCAATAACTTGGGGTGAGTGCCAACCACATCGCAGTTTTTTCAATCTCTCACACCGCAGATGTTAGCCCTTGTGGCCGCAGCTATTCATTGTGCGCTGTCTGTGTATGCCACTGGAAAGAAGGTTACAGTTATGTTTTCTGAAGATGAAAATCGAGGTAAAATTTGCCTTTCCACAGTGATAGATTGAATTACTGCAGAAGCCACTGAACTCATCAATTACACATGGTGGGCTGCTTCGTACCCCCCCCCCCCCCATGGTGCTCATCTGCTATATTAGGCACTACTCAATCCCCATCAGCGCTCCTCAGTCCAGATTGGCTCTTCGATATTTCATTCTGCGCTTCAGACTGCCGTTTCTGTCAGCGATCCTGCTCCTGAATGAGACCTCCTCAATCCCCTCCTCGACGTCAATTAGAAGCACCTCAAATTCATTGCAGACTCTTTACCTCCCTCCCCTTTCAGCGATGCTCAGCATGGATGCTCTGCTCTGCTGGATAGGTGCTCCTTGGCCTGGATTTGTGCCCCTCAATTTCATTCTGCACTTCTCCATCACCTTCATCACTCTCCTTGCCCACGTTGCACTTCACAGCAGGCACTCCTCTTTTCCTGGTGGCGCACCTCTTTTCCCCGCAAATTCATCATATTGCCTTTCAAACTCCATTTTGATTCACCGCGAACTAACATCCTAATTCCAACCTTTTAGATATCCCAAATCGAGCCAAACGACATTAGAATTCAATCTTGCCCACTTGCCAGGCCAAAATCATTTCAAAATGGAAGAAGTGCCTCAAGTTTCTTTGCACCGTTGCGGAATTGTGTGTTCCTACATTTGTCAGCCCTGATGAAATGGGTGATTCAGTGGATGACATTGAGACTATGTTTGATTGATATCATTCGGTCACTTAGTCGGGTTATTGTTTCTGGTTTACCTGCTTTCATTTTTGAATCACTTGTCATTTTCTTTCGTTCTCCTTAATGTAGGGATGCAAACAGTAGAATGTTGAATGAAATGCTGCGTACTATAGTATGATTTGGAAGTCGATAATGAACAATAATCTATGTATCATACATGGAGGGTATTCTTATTGCTCTTCTACATCCGCAGAATCTCAGATAATGCCTGCTGCCCTTTGAATAAATATCCCTAAGAACTGAGGCATTTCCCAGCGTCAGTGTGGGATTCCCTCATTGGGTGGGCGACATTTCCAGGGGCTTCCAAACTTATCACAACCACTCCCATGGTGCTCCTGTACCACTCATCGGAGATTCCAGTTACTCCGAAGGCTGGCCGGAATGCACTTCTACAGTCTGATACTCTCCTCAAATTGATGCTTCTAAGTTTACACTCCGCGTCCTCTTACACACTCCTGGAGGCTCCCAGTAACTAAAATACATTTTTCTGAGGTCTCACCTGATTGCCTAGGACAGTGTAACTGAGTTGGCTGCTTTCACAGACTTCCTAGTCTCTAGTATCCAGAGCAAGTGCATTCATCCATAGCACTTTCTGAGCCTTTGCCATCTTTCAAGTCATCTCTTCAATAGGGTCCACCTTGGCCAGTTGCTCGCGGAATGTTGCTACTTGCTAGGTAGTTTACTTTTCCTGGTTACCAGTTCTCATAGAAGTCTCTGCATCATTTTCATTAATCAATACCGTATTGGTATCACCCCTTATCATGTTTGTCTGTCCTCTTCCTTCTCCCATCCATGAAGGCATATGCTATCTTTGTACACACAACTGCTGACCTGGTTTTCTCTCTCCCTCATATTGATATGTATTTCTGTCCTCATCTGTTCCACTTTCCTCTTCTTCTTCCATACTGCTTTCATGCTGTCCCTCTTTTGGCACTGCATCTAGGTTGCTCAATTATTCATCATGATCTCTATTACCAGCTTACCTTTCATCTCTTTAGGCTGATAAGAGTCATAACCATCCAGTTCTGAGAGCTGACAAGCAATCCATATCTCACAGGCAGTCACCTTAATACTGGGTTGCAGAAATTGCAGAAATCTTCCAATATTCTGCAGCTGAGATGGTTGTGGTGTAGCCGTCATGGTTACTCTCCCTCCTTGCTGTCTTCAACAAGTTACCTCCCAGACCTACCCCTGTATTGACATATATTATCTTTCCGGGTAATATGAATACGTCTCTCATCCGTATTCTTCGTAGAATTCTAATGTTAGTATTACACATTGATTGAGATTGACTTAACCATATTCATGATAGATGTACACATCGGGACAGAACGTGCAACTGTGTCATTGCTACTTACGCTGGATACCGGGTACAAATTCTCACTGTGGATACTGATGATAATTGGGTTGCAGTTGGTAGTAGGAGGGTCTCATGACAGCGTTCAGAGGTGGAAAGTTCATTTGATTATCTGGAGGTGGATAGTCAGATTCATTCATGAACCCCCTGGAAACCTTATAGCCTCCATATCTGGCGTCATTCCCCCTACTCATCAGGAATGTCCAGGCCATGCAGGCTTTCATTATATTGGCCATTTTCAATTACATGGAATTTTCAGCTTTTGCAATGGAAATTGCCTCAATCGCTTACACTGGTGCAGCAATTTCTTCTCCAGAAAAAGAAGAGAAGGTTCACCACTACTGGCATTGGTTCAAGAATAACACCAGCTGGGTATCAGCAGGCAGAAACTCACCACACTATATGTAGTGATTTCAAGTACCGGATTGTGAGTGTGTCGGCTATACTACATTTGAAGAGAATAAGCTTTTGGAGTTTGGTGTATTTGAACATCCAGGGGTCTCTGTTGTCTACATCAAGTTTCATCTACACTTTTGTTATCAAATCTTTTGGTAGGGGTTTAAGCTACATTTCACCCTGTCAGTACTCAGCCAAGGATTCCTTGAGAATGATGATCAGGATGATATTGTTGTATGCAAGAATGAAGGCTTTCAGACTGACATTCCCAAAATACAGCTTGTCCCTCTATAGTCACTCCACATACATTTTGGTATACATATTAACATGACTATTGGGACTTCAGATAGTGTCTTTCAGTTCCTCTTTCAACAGCTCCCGGTGCTTCTTTAAATATGCATTCATCAGTTTAATCATCTCCTGCATTGCTTCTGAACAATTGTATGGAGCAGATGAGATTACTTCTTTGGCTGGTGGGTTGGTCACAGCACAAGACAAGAAACTACTGTATGCCTCGATAACCTTGGAAATGTTTACTCCTCTCATGTCTGCTGCGCACTGCATCCCAGAAGTGGCATTAGTCTCTGTTCTTCCATGATTGAGAGGCCTGAGAACTGGATGAATTGTCTTTGCCTAGGCACATGGTTGGACAAGGTGTTGGTGGAAGGTTCACCACGAGTAGAGAATCCATGATTGCTTGATAATCCATCATTGATAGAACCAGCACAGCCTCAGGAGCCTGTGGCAGCGAAAGATGATTGAGTGTGCTCAGGTATCGTTCCAATTGGTACGGTTGAAACAGTTTAGAGGTGAGATGGTGGCATAGGTGACGAATTCGCAGTAATTGGTGATCTAAGGTCAATTGTTAGTTTGGGAGTATTTGGAAGATGAGCTTGGTGAATTGGTGCTCATTTTGAGGTGAACTCTTTGTTTCGTTGTTGTCTTAGTCCAGCTTCACCACCTCTCACAATTTTCTCTCTTAGCTTCCTTCCACATCATCTATTATGTTTTATTCCCTGTAACTTCCACCCATGACTAGCTGTAACCTCATTAGCACTCTGCAAAATCTTAGCAGCATCATTGTTTCCTTTTCTCAGCATTCCTTCAGATCACTGTCTTCCTTAATAGGTGTTTGTCATCCTTCTATTATTGTGCTTGTGTTGCCTCATTCTGGTATCAGGATGGTGCTAGTTATCAGATGTCTTCTCTGCTATGAGGTTCATCCCTGGCATTGAGCTATGAGTTTGGAGTCCGATTGTTAGTATTCGTTCTAATATGAGGTCAGTGCCTGTCATTGCAGTGTTATGTTAGTGCCATCTTTTTAGTATTTGTCCCAGTATGAGGTCGGTGCCATTTGTGCCAGAATGAGGGCAATGCCTCCTAATCTGTTGTTAGGTGGGTCCCTTGTTCCTCGGTATTCATCCTGGTTCAAGGTTGGTGCTTGTTATCTGGTGTTGACTCAGTTCATGATGTCAATGTACCCAGCTTACTGCATCAGGTATTTCAACACGGCATTGTTAGCATCATCCATGGGAATGCTGGTACTTCCTTCAGTATTCACTCTACCTATATGGCACATGTCCTCAATCAGATGCATCTCTTCGTTTGGATCAGAATTGGGTACTAGAGGACATTGCCTCCATCGGATATGTGGCTTTCCGATCCAGCATCTGCATTTTGACTGTATTTTTGGTGAAGCAACAGAGCTGAAATATAGAGATCCTATTACCAACACTCAACCACACGTTTCACAGCATTTAATCGTAACTCATAAGACAGTGTTGATCTGCTACCAGGATCATAGTAAGTCAGTAACACGCTGGGATACTACCCTGCCTTGAGAGAGAATGAAAATTTGTGGATCTATGACATCGCAGAAAGAGTGAGGTAGATCAAAAGTTGCAAAGATGGAGATGGCCCTGTCCATTGCACAATATGGAGATGATTTCTATGAACCCTGAGGTCTCCTGAACAGATACTCCCCACTGCTTAGTCCATCTTGGATAGCTATGTTTCATTATCCACCCACAGTTGCATGGTACATCTCCAGTATCACTGTATTTCGGTATGCTCTGGGCTGGCTTTACTCCTCTGAGCAGTTTTATAGGCTGGTATGCCTGCATTCAGCCTTATTAGTATATTCATGCGAATTAAAGCAATACATTACAAATGTGAATAAGAGTGATAGTACATATCAACGTGTTGCTGAGATGTTCACTAGAGATTTAAGACATGTGGTAAGTCGACACTATGAATGGCCGTTAGCCAGCCCAGATTGCATGACACTGTGACATTATCCCCCTCTGAAGGTCCAGACCTCACGGGGTGCCAAAGTTAGTATAAGTGACGTCACAAGGAATAAAGCATAATACAATCATGCTGTGCAAGTCCTTCTGATAACAAACATCTTTATCCCTACAGACCCGTTTGGGGGCCAATTTGTCTCTAACACCCACTTCAATATGAATTGACATGTTTAGGGATGAGAGTGCAAATTCTCTGAGATCTGGTGGTCCAGGGCACCCATTGGGAGTAGTTCATGTGAACTTGGGACTGATCTGGACCCATTGTACACAATTGAATACAATGTATGAGTCTCAGAATAGTATTGTGATTAGGTGATGCAACCAGTTTCAAGAGGGGGTAAAACTAAGAAACTTGTAATCCTTTAAGGAAAACCTATCCATGCACCAAACCAGCGATAACAGCGTAAAGACATATATGCCTGCATTCAACTTCATAGAGATATGTATGGAAATAATCAGCATACAATTGAAAATGTAGATGTGAGTAATAGTGGACATAGATGGATAAGTAACATTATCCCTTGAGATCCAAGGCTCATGATAAGTTGACCATGTAGAAAGATCATTGACCAGCCTGGGTCACAGGGAACAGTGATAGCTGTGTGGTGGTGTGACAGAATATACTTTGGTGCAATCTTAACTGGGACATCTTATCTCTGTTACCACTTAGGAACAGTTGCTTATTGCAGAATATGAATGCCTGCCACATACTTTGGTGATTAGCGAAGTGTTATGGGAATACTTCGCAAGGATTATTGTGTGTAATATCAAATTACAGAATGAAGTCAATTTCTCATACTGCATGCATTCTATCAACCTCCATTTTTCAATCATTATCTGAACTGCCATTGCCATCACCACCATTACCATAATGACTGTAAGGTATTTTACTTTTCGATTATTCCTTCATATGCTAGATCTAATACACACCTGTTAACTCTCAGCAATGCCAGACCCACTGTCAGATGAAGACGCAGATCATACCAACTTCATTTCGGCAAATGTAAATCCACTGATTCTAGTAAAGCCTGATTCTTACATACCAGCAAGCCCAGATTCACTGCTACCAGCGAAGCCAGATTTCACCCCTAGCATTGAAGCCATGTCCAGCACTTTCAGCTTGCACCCAGAAAGACTACATTATCAGAGACGTAAGAGTGAGCATGTCAGAGCAGGAAGACCAAGCATGTCACAATTATGGAAGCGATGCCAAATGCAAAGCTTCTTTCCCACTTATAGTGAATGCATTATCTCTGCTACCATGATGCCAGTGAAGGCGTATCCACCGCTACCAGCTTGCTCTCAATAAAGACATATCTACTGCGATAAGCAAAGCCAGTTTCACCCCTACCAGTAAAGGCATATCCAATGTGACTAGATTGCTCCCTGCAAAGCCACACTGTCAGAGAGGTAACAGTGAGCATGTCAAAGAGGGGAGACCTAGCTTGTCAGACTGGTGGAAGCAAAGCCAGATCCAAAGCTTCTTACCAACTTATAGGGAATCCAGATTCTCTGCTACTATGCTGCCAGCAAAGCCATATTCACTGCTACCAGCTTGCTCGCAATGAACACAGATCCACTGTAACCAGCGAAGCCATATCCACCATAACTAGCTTGCTCCCAGAGATGCCAGTTCTATCGCTACGAGCATAGCCAAATCAACTGCTACCAGCATGCTCCCAGCAAAGCCAGATCCACAGCTTTTTACGATTTCATATCAAGTCCAGATTGTCTGCTACCAGCAAAGCCATATACACTGCTACCAGCTTGCGACCAGCAAAGCCAGATCCACTGCTCCAAGTATACTCCCAGTGAAGCAAGATCCAAAGCTTCTTGCTAGCACATAGCAAATCCAGATTCTCTGTTACCAGCACAGCCAGATCAACAGCTACCAGCAAGGCCAGTTTCACCCCTACCTGTGAGGCCAGATCCACCGCTACCAGCTTGCTTGCAGTGAAGTCAGTTATACCGCTACCAGCAAAGCCAGATCCACCGCTACCAGCTTGCTTCCAGCGAAACCAGTTTTACCCCTACCTGCGAAGCTGGACTCACTATGATATTAGCAAGGTAAGAGTAAGCATGTCTGAACAGGAAGACCATGCATGTCAGGGCTTTAAATGTGACTATGTTAGAGTTGAGAGAGGAAGCCTTTCAGTTGGGAAAGTGAGCTTGTCAGAGTTGTGGGAGCAAGGTTGTCAGAATTGTCAGAGTGAGCATGTCAGAGGTGTGAGAGCAAGATTGTTAGAGTCATGGGAATCAGAGTGTGTGCTTGTCAGAGTTGACCAAGTGGGCATGTGAGAGTTGAAAAAGTCCATCTTAAAGATAGGAAAGGAGATGTCAGAGTAGCAAATAAATGAGTAATTGTGATGAATATATAGTATAATCCGTGAATTGCATTATATAATCAATGTTCTACAATTGAATTACAGTGATAATACAGTTGTGCTATTAGTAAATTACAGTTGTGGTATCGGTAAATTGCTGTTGTGCTATCAGTAACTAACAGTTGTGCTATCGGTAAATTAGAGGTGTAATATTGGGGATACAGAAAACACCTCTGGGGTAGTTTGTATTATGTGGTGTTATTGGTATCACAGGAGAATACTATAGGCCATATGGCTAATAGTAGATTACCTGTAACAAAATAACATTTTCCAGATATGGTGATATGTGAAATATTTTTCTGCCACTCCAACATCAGTTCAATTGCGTAGATTTTTGTACTGTATTGGAGTCCCCAATATATATTATTGTACATGAGAATGTAATACCCATTGTGGAGTAATCTTGCAATATTTAAAAAAGGTCAGTATGGATTTTCTGCCATGTAAACACTTCTGCAACAGGAAAACCTAATTCAGTGGATTTCAGTTGGAGTATAATGGAAAAATACAAGGAATCGATCCATCAAAGGTATTATTATATATAGTGCCTTCACTTTCATTTAAATTGGATATTGCAGTTATAAGTATCTGTTAAGATCCCTTGGTTGGCGTTGGTATATTGTACCTTGCAATCAAGTCTCAAATGCTTGATTACAGCAGAGTAGTATACTGGATGATAGTAATACAACTGCCAATTCTGGAGATTGATATATTAACAATCAATCAGTACATTCTGATCATATCAGAGAACCAATTCACTCAAATCATACTGGCGGTTCTCGTTAATATGTGTGTGGAACAGCTGTCCAACGGTTGAAGTGTAGAAACTGGCCGATATACTTTACAGTGAGGTTAATTTGATACAACTATATACCCTGTAGCCTTGTAGATCTCTCAAACAACATATCTGTTCTGATATTTGGTAGAAACAGAACTTGTCTTGATAATGATGGAGATAGAAAATATGGAATTTACATGTGCTCTGCTAATTATTAGTTGTGGACACTGAGTTGACATGTTCTACGGAGTCAATATTGTACCAGCCATGTAGTGCAGTATATGGAACGTTCTCCTCAATCTACTGAAGATCGGAAAACTAGTTATTATGAATAAGTGTCAGATAAAAATCGTAGACCTTGTATCTGGATGGATATACCTCATTCACATTGCCAATATGAACTCATTTAGAAATTCCTTCCATGCAACAGTCTGCACAATCTATTCACCTAGTTGACTCTGATTCAGTGCTTACCTGAGTGATTTTAAGATATCCAAAATGCAATATCGATTGTTTGATATTTATCTGGATCTTGCAAATATTGATGGTCTTCTATCATATATGATAGTTGACCGAGTGGGGAGATAATTTATTCTTGATCCAATATCATTCTATTTCAGTGATTCCATGAACCTCTCTCTGTAGCTGTTCCGAGATGTTCTTCTTACCATCCAAACTTCAGGTTGAAACATCAGCATAAGCAATATATAGGTAGATTTGACATTGTATATCTGTGATGAATGTTATCTTTACCACCCTATAAACCTCGTATTTTAAAGCAGTTTTCTTGTTAATGAGTATTTGGAGAAATTGGTCTAAGTCCAGTTGTCTTAGCATTGAGATCCAGCAATGGTTGTCATACATGATGTGTGAATAATTCATTATAATGCTTACTTATACCTGCTATTACATGATAATGTTTTCACCTGAATTGCTGTATTGCATTTGGATAATTATTATGTGACTGTTTGGTTACTACTTGTTTAGTACTATTCAGATATACAGGAAATTCACAAAATTTTATTGTGGTAACAGTTTCAGCTCAGTACATCCAACTTCCAATTGCAGCATCGATCGTATGAATAACTTCTTTCTATAACTGATACAGTACTGTTGCCAATGGTTTATCTACTTTGGCCTTTGCAGATATTGACACTTTTCATACCAAAAAGGTTCCCTGTTCATAACCAATAGCCTAAATTCATTGTCAAGTGCTTTAACAGATACATTGGAGTGATTTTGTTGACTAATAAGTAGAAAATTTTCCACAGAATGCCTACACTACTTCGATTCTAATTTCATCAGTTACTATTTCTTCCATTCATTTTCTGTTATCTTGCAAGCAGACCTGGATTGGTGAACAAAGTCCAGCCATGATTCTAATCACACACAGATCTCGATTGTTTCCCAAGGTACACTTTTCAATTCATCACAAATATTAGAAATGTACTAGAGTTTAAATTATGAATCTAATGATGTGAATTGATTGTCTATTCTACTTTTGACATTTCTTACATTCAGGTCTTGCAGTACCCGGTACAATCCATCAGGAACCAATTGCAGAAACAGCTGATTCATCTAATATGGGTACGAAAGCTGACAGCCATTGAAGAACAGATATTGCTAATTCTGATTGCAATAGTGTCAATACCAAGACTTTGCAGTCAAACAATGCTAATATCCTCCAGTAGCACTGGGAATATTAGCTAGTCACTGCGGTTATCTAGTAGTCATAGTGTTCAATTCCACCTTGGTGCGCTGTTGAAATTCTCACATTGGATATAAGTCAAATGAGGCTTTAGTAACAATTATATAGTCTGGGTATTTCCAGAACCCAGTAGACGACCAAGGACAATATTGCCTGTCGAAGGTATTAGTATATTCTCTATGTAAACTTCACAAACCCCAATGTGATTTATTCTAAATCCAACAAGGCAGGTTATTACTCTTATTTTCCACATCTGCTTATATCTTGTCTCATCATTCCCATCATCAGATCCCATACCTGTCCTACTCATCCACCACTCTGCCATCACGACCAATTTTGAAGTTAAGTCATTCCTCTGTTCCTCTCTGTGCCATTAATCTGTGTTAATACCAAATACTGCTTCCACCCAAGATTGGCTATCTCGCAGTCTGTCTCCCTATATTCCTATGATTAGAAGTTGACAAAAGAATGTAGCCTCAGTGCTGGGTGGGCCATCATAGAGATTGGCCACCACCAGCCAGCTCTCTGCAAAAAAGCAATCTTGTACAGTCCACTCTATTCACATATCCACAGCTGCAAGTCAGCCAATGAATAGAGTTTCAGCTCACATCATATTCCCTTTCAAATTGACCAGCTACAGCTTGCATAGCCATAGATAAATCACCTCCAAAACCACTGTATCAAGATCATCTATCTCAAAATCTGTTATGGCAGTTCTTAAGCCCAACAATCAATACAGTATTCATTGGTCATTAAGTACAGCTGCCTAATCACCAATGCCTCTGTTTTCTTTCCCTCATCTTATTGCAAGACTCTACTTCTTGCAATGGATTCTAGGAATAAACTAATGGCTACAATTGTCTTAAGACATATCAAGAGAACTACCAACTACTATGTATTTCTCATTGGGGAGTACACCCATATCGTGATGTCTTTAGACTGCATTTCCAATGTCAGACAGGTGTACATGGTGAAGTACAATCTTTAATAACTGATCTTGTCCTCTGTCTGGGAGATAATTAAGTATCCAAAAATGCGGACTATATGATTCTGTGCTGCATTGGATACTCATGGTCAGTATGGAGGCATACAAGTAACTGGATGGTAAAGGAACTTCTTCCATTTTCTTCCAGGGGTATGCAGAGTCAAATATTTATTACAATGGTAAGAGGAGGAGAAGCAACAGTGAATAGAATTTTTAAAAATATTTTAAGGTATTCTACGGTGCTAATAACTGACTGTTGATAGCTGCTTGAGCGAGTGTTATCTTTATTGTGGGAATAATGTGAGCTCTTTATAGGCAAGTCCTCAGGATGAAACTCCGTCAGAAATATTGCTATTACACCATAATAACTTGATAGCTTATCTCTGCGGCATTTCTCTCAATGCCTCAGTGACATAGCCATCTGATCCCTCTAGGTTTTCCTGTTTATAGTATGAGTGGTTTTAAAGCATTATGCACTCAGATAGGGCCATTCTAGCGCAAGATATCAAACACACACATGTGACAGCTCATAATGTTAACTTAGACTTTTCGCTTTCTGTTGTTCGGTATTGAAACATCTGATAATACCTAAGCTGGCAGTGCTTATTACAATTATTAATGCCTCGTGATAATTAGAGTATTCAGCAGCTACTTGATATATTTAATTGCCAACGAACTCATACTCCACCGTCATCGACTAAGACACCCTTGGGAGGTTGCAATGTGTAGTCACAAATAGTAATCAGCAGGGTTGCTTCTGGCCTCATGTTTGCAGCCAATCCCAGTATTTTCTCAGACACTATATGCTTAGATCACAACTTCTTGATGACCGGAAAGCCACTGGATTGTCTGAGTTCCTTCCGAAACAGGGCAGAGCGATTTGTATAATCACATATTGCGCATCGTCTACTAGGTACCATATTCTGCAAAGTTGCAACTTAACGGTATATTGTCCTGCTAGATAGGATATAGTAAGTTTGGGTGATATTTATGTGCACCACTAGTCATCTTGGATCACACTTCAGTTATGGCATCATAATTGCATTTTCATAAGTGAATTAGCTATGATCCACATAGGTAATTCTTAATCAATTAACATGCAGCACAAGCGTAATCGCACTAAAGCTCACTTGATTGGCAAACATGTCATCACTTATAACTAGATGTTTTGCATCCTATACCATGTGATATCAGAAGTATTTATTATGACTTATTATGTACCATTACCACTGCTAATGGAAAGCCCCTAATGAAATCCACATGCTGCAGATTATTCACCTTCCAATAAGCTGTCTCAATATCATTCATCTGCAGTTCAACTGCATTCCGATCAACCGCCTACATATCCACAGCCTCCACATTGACTATCCTCATATCTTTGGACTTCAGATTGATAGCCTTGTGATTGATTGTGGGTTGATTGACAGCCTCCAGATTAACCATGGCTGTCATCTACAGTTGTATGAGAATGATGTGAACTCTCTTTACTTCTCATGATTGAAAGTTAATGGAAGATTTACGTTCTAGCTCCTGTTGTGCCTTCCTGCCAATTGAACATTTCCAAATCAACCACCTACAAGTTCACCTCTCAGTAAACATTCTAGCAAGCCTCTTATATCCCTCAATCAAAGCATTCAGGTGAATTTCTACATTTACTCAAATACTGTTTCCATGTTTGTATAACCACTCCCTTCAAGTGTATCTCTATATTCACTGCATCACAACCACCAAGTGTGTCCCAATACTCCCCAAGTTACAGTTCTGAAGATCATCTACAAACTTGCTGAAACATGGCCTTCAAGGTCATATTCATTCTTGTTTGACCTTTCTCTCCAGATACATCACCAATTGCACTGAACAACCACCAGGAGACAGTACGAATTCACCCTGTTTCAAATGATTGATCCAGATATACAGATACATACATACATAAAATAAATGGATTCATAGATTAATAGCTATGTACAAGAGAGTACAAACCGAATGCACGGGTTCTAAATTGTATAATACTAAGTAGTAACTCCAAATTTCAGATGAAATAGCAGTGATTTGATGTTCTATTATGCTTGTTATCTGCATTTCAAGGAGCTTCAAAGCTACTGGTCTGTATTCCCAGCTGCACCTGAAGTTGTGGCTTGTCCTACTCTATGGGTGCAGATTTGTAACACACAATTCCTGGTGCATCTAATAGTGACTCTAAGTGACCAGGTAATGACAAAATATAGCACCAGCACTCCTAGGGACGACTGAAGTCTACCGCATTGATCCAGACTATTCCAAGTTTTTAACTTGCTGGAATTTATATCTGACAACTTTCATACACTTGCTGTAACAGAAATACATTTTGCAGATAAAGAAGCTTGTTTTGATCTGCAACAGCATGACTAATTATCTGGACAACAACAAGATTGCAGTCAATACACCATCCGGGTAATCTAACTGATTAAATAACCATAAGAAAGCAATATCTCACTATTGTCCATACTGATAATACATTCTTAAACTGAAATAGTTAACTAGTAATGAATTTCTGAAAATGAAGATTATGCAGCGGATAGAATGTTTAGTTCCAAAATACAAGGAAGCAGAAGAAATACTTAAACTGCACACCTGATTTGATGGGGATTAATTAACCGAAATCAATTCAATTAGAGAATGATATTTATACTAGTTCGCAACAGAGTTAGAAATTCACAATATAATATTTACTACTAGTCATATCATCTAATCAAGGTAATGCTATATATGCAGTAGTCTGACCATACCTCAGCAACTACTGAACTGCATGTGAGATAATCTGACCTCGATATTTGAAATTTACCAACTAGTGACTACAGTGTTGAAACACTTCATGAACTTTGTCATTGTGAACTGTTTGGCTAGGATAGTAATCAATCTCCACTATAGAAAGGTTAATCTTTTACTAAAACTTACTTATATATTTTTCATATATACAACATTCAAACTCAATATACTGCCTCCATGTGTAGAAAATAGTTTATCAACTAATTGTTAAACTGAGTTTACTCTCACCTAAGTATCAATTACCCACTATCAGTAGTATACCATCCAACGTATAATAATCTGATAATATAATTTCATAAAATAATACATATATATAGTATTGTCTGTTAGAATATATCTAGTATTGCTTGGTGAATCTACTATCAGTCATAGTGGTCACAGACAAATACAGCATTTACACCTAGAAATTAATGATTTAAATTTGAAATAATTACAAAGTCTGATCTGAATTGTAATTGAGATTTCCCTATTGTAGTTCACCCAATTGTAGATTTTTCAGCTAGGTAATATCATATATTATCAGAATAAATGATTGAAGAATTCTCTAAAAACATTAACGTTATCACAAGACTTGTAAAAAGTACAGAAATAATCCTGCCAGAGCTGAATCAACTTTTATCTTTAAATACAATATATGACCTTTAATGAGAATCATTTCAACTAGCACTTCATTAAAGAAACTTGATTTCAAGTATACTAGACTGTATATAGTAAGCAAGCGGATTAATTTAAACACTTACAAAATTGATTTGCTGTACACCAGACAGAATATTATTATTTTTATTCGATCTCTCTGAACTCTGAATGTACAGCTGGTGTTCAGCTAATTGACTTTAGAGTTATGTATCATTAGAGCCAACTAATCAGAGAACTGTAATGTGAACTACCTTTTCAACTAAATGTGATATAATCAGTTTGTTCAATTCTTCAGACAATTGACTGGTACCAATATAATTACGTTTACCATAGAAGGAAATCAGTAGACTATTTTGATAATACTCTGTATTTTATTAATATGTTTTACTGATGTACGTCCAATTGACTACAGCTGTTACTGCAAGGAGAATATAAAAGAATTCCGTGACACAGATATAGAGAATGTAGAGTAATGACTATATATGGACATACAGCCTCATACTCTATAGTTTCTATATTTCATAATTCTTTTATTTTCTAATTTTTACTTCTTCTAATAGCAGTAATAATTTGAACTAAATATTTCTTATTAAATGTATATAATTTCAATATCAGTTGATTTTATTACTAATATCCATATTCACTGATGTCAGTATTTTTTGATCAAGTGGATGAATATTTAATACTATGATGGCAACATTCTATTAGGCATATTTGTTGCTGCTGTAGTAGCACCGGCTTGGCAATCTTATCGAGGTTCACGGCTCGTTTATCCTCCATCACAATCTCCTCAATCTGAGTATACACTTGCTGCCACTGTTCGAAGTTAGCAAATTGTCAAGCTATAGAAGAAGTGCCTTCCGCAGCCCAAAATGGCAGGCGATCGTTCAGTTTGTAGCTCCAGCGCTCTTACATTTCTCAGAAATCCTAATTGTTGTAGTTGATGTATTCATCGTTACCTCGTCTAGGTGCAAGGCAAAGCAGCACCCCCCCTCCAATATCTGCAGGAACTCTCCGCCAGCAAATGCCTTCACGGGATAATAGGACAGTGATGGCCCCACCATCTGAGGCCATAACAGCTACTTTTCGAGCAAGGAAATCTTCTAGCATAAGTCCGTCTCTGATTCATGGGGTGTAGTTGAGTTGCTCGTCAACAGTTCTCGGCTGCGTGTAGTAGTCATGGTTACTAAGTATTCTGCAGATGCTGGATACCGCACCAGTCTTGTCGATAGGACTACTCAGTTCGAAAAATCCGGCAAACAGATCCTTTCGAATACCATGATACCTGGTAGCACGGCAACTCTTAGCAAGGCCCCATCAATCTCCACGAGTGTCTCGAGTCGACCATTAGCTAGACCGGCCAGCTCATTAGAGGTAAGATCCTCAACTGAAGCAGTGACTTATTCTCGGCCAGTCAGTGCCCAAGGAGTCCAACATGGGGGAGGTTATTCGTTTCTCCAAAGAGATAAGTCTCGAGAAAGCAACTGTGACACATTCAAACCCCCACGAATGAAGGGTGTGTATTGTTCAGTATACAATTTAAAAACACAGAACTGATACCTAAGTATTACAGAATCTGAGCTACAAACTAAGTTGGCGCTTCATGAAGCCGAGATCAAGCAATTGAAGTCAATCTGCAACGAGAGTCGTCAAGAATCGGCACAGATAATGAACAAAGGTAATTACTTGTTTCCATCTTGGCTCGAAATTACAATACTTATCATTTGCGAGCTGAAAGAGGTTCAATGGGAAACAACACGAGTCACATTGGAGACCAAAATAACCCAAACCCAAATCGAGCTTGAAATGTACCGGAACAAGGCCACAGAACTAGAGCGTTTTCTTGAAGAGGAGCGAAGAGATCGCCGTATTGAAAGGGACGATTCCCAAAGGCGTTTAAGAGATGAGACGAACAACCTTCGACGGCAGCATCAGCAATTCCTGGATTCATTGGAACGGAAGCTCAGACTCGAACTGATGGATGAGAAGGCGGCTAGGACTCGAGAGGTACAAGAAATGAAAAATAACGCAGCTTTGGATAAACAGAGACTGGAAATGCAGATGGATGGTACTGGAAGGGAGACAAGAAACTTAAAGATGGAATTGGAGGCGAAGATAGCGGAACTGGAGAAGGAGCGTAATCTCAACAACTCCTTGCGAGATAAGATTGCCGAACAAGACTCAACTTGTCTTGGGATTGAGTCCGCGACTCGTACACTCAAGGCACGAGTTGCAGCACTTGAAAATCAGGGTCTCATTCAGATGCAGCAACATGCCACAGTCCAGCGTAAGCTTCAGGAAACTATCCAAAGAAATGCCAAGGTGGAAGAGAAACTACGCAATGAGGAGATTATCCGACGTAGACTTCATAACCAAGTACAGGAGCTAAAGGGAAATATTAGAGTGTTCTGCCGTGTCAGACCGACACTTCGAGATGAATCCGAAATCGTTGCAGAAATCCGGTTCCCTGATATAGATATGGAAGCAAAGGCGATTGAGGTGATTGGGTCGCCAGACAAAAATGCATTGGGCAAAGAACTCACAAAGACGTACCCCTTCTCCTTCGATAAGGTCTTTGGTCCGACGCACCGGAATATTGATGTATTTCAAGAAATATCTCAGTTGGTGCAGAGTGCGTTAGATGGTTACAATGTTTGTATCTTTTGCTACGGCCAGACAGGGTCCGGAAAGACGTATACCATGTCGGCATCGGATGGAATGATTCCCCGTGCAGTGCATCAAATTTTCGAGTCTGCAAAGGGACTTGAGGAAAAGGGATGGACCTACACAATGGAGGGAAGCTTTGTGGAAGTGTACAATGAGAATATTAACGATTTGCTAGGCAAGGCAGATGATATCGACAGAAAGAAGCATGAGATCCGACATGACCCTAAAGAGTGCAAGACAACTATCACAGGCGTCGAGACCGCCATTCTCGACACCCCGACACGGGTAGATCTGCTTTTGAGACGTGCATCACAGACAAGATCAGTGGCGGCGACAAAGGCCAATGAGAGATCTTCTCGGTCACACAGCGTCTTCATCCTCAAACTTGTTGGTGTGAACCTTATAACGGGTCAGAGGAGTGAAGGCACGTTGAACCTCGTAGATTTGGCCGGCAGTGAGAGGTTGTCGCACAGTCAAAGCACGGGTGAGCGTTTGAAGGAAACCCAGAGCATCAATCGGAGTTTGAGCTGTTTGGGGGATGTTATTGCGGCGCTAGGAAGCGGTAAAGAGGGCTCCCACATTCCTTACCGAAACTCGAAGGTAAGCAGTTGTTTTATACAGAACTATTCTACCGGAAGTCATTTCGGTGGATGGTATACAATGACTGATTGATATGTAGCTCACCTACCTGCTTCAATATTCATTGGGCGGGAACAGCAAGTGTCTTATGTTCGTCATGATCTCTCCCATGATGGCTCATCTGAACGAGTCTTTGACATCCCTGAAGTTCGCCACGAAGGTGAACAACACCACCATTGGCACTGCAAAGAAACACGTCAAGTCATAATATCTGGGACATTCTGCGTATTTGTCGAGTCCACTGACACCAGGTCAGCGGTCTCTATGAGTCTGCTGAGGTGTTAATTGAAGTTTGGCGATGAGCGGCTTGGCTGGATGGTTGAAATGTTTGATGGTGGCCCTTAATTTCTCTTCACTCTTACTTAACTTTGATCGAGTTTGTCAGTCGGCTTTGTCTATGCTGCAAACTTCATCCACTGCGAAGAGTGAACTGAATTGTATGTTTTCAGTTGCGTGTATTTTTGAGCTCTTTTGTTTAGTAGCACAATATTATGTATCGCATGAACAAGTTTCAATGCTAGAATAAGATCTGAAGATGTTTGCTTAACGTATCTTTGGTGCATGAGCAGATCAAGTATACTTGACTAACCTCCAGTTGTACTCAGGCGTTGCATTTGAAGGTGATGCAGTACGGAACATACCTGCGCTACCAGACAGCTTCAGTACAGGATATGTAATTGATAAGATATAAAGATGAACAATGAAAGGTTTGTAATCAAATTATTCGTTTTCACATAAAGTATACTGAATTGTAACTCAAAAACATTTTGATGATGCCCTGCATTATAGCATTGCTGGTGAATTGAGATTATATAATACTAATTCTGTCATTGCTTACTAATACTTTGTGAGACTAATAGAGATTGATAGGGAAGATATGTCTCTGTTATATGATTTTAAAAATAGGTGATAGCTTTTGGTCTGCTTAATATGCTGATAATTTCTTACCTATTATGATTCTTTCATGTGTTATATCTTAATGACTGGTAATTTTGAAGACTAAATAATATATTTGAAGTTAACTATGTAGTAATTGATTTCCCATTAAATATTTGAAAAGTTAGATATTAATGATAAAAGCTGCTAGATAAACTCCTGTAGTCTTAGTACTGTCCAATAATGTACTCTACTGTATAGTGGTAAGAAGGATACTTATATGAGAATACTGTGAAATCAGTAATACAAATGTTGTAGAAATACATTTGTTATATTGATATCTTTATATATAGTTTAAAGACAGATTATTGGTAAGAGTCTATTTATATCTTCCAATGATTAATCATTAGTAATAAGTATCAGTTACATTGATATGTTTACCAGGAAAAGAGAGGTAGTTGTAAATTGTAAAAAGATACTAATCCTGTTCTGTTTGCTATAATAAGTAGAGATTAAAATAGTATATATTTATTTCTATTTAAGTGTTAGAATACTCATATGTATTTTGACTAGAATTGCATTCATCTTGACTATATCTAAGAGAGAACACATTGTGGTCTGTTATCAATTAGAATTAAAAGATACATTTCAGGATGTTATAATATTAAATTATCTGGATTTAATATATTTCAGTAGATGTTACCACAAATACATTGTATTGCACTACCCAATTTCCATATGTAATATATAATTATAGACTCCAATAAATCATTCTAATATGAGACTGATATCTATTTCATCTGATAAAGACAGGGTAAATAGCCTCAGTGAGATTGATGCGAATAGTGCAAACTGAGTATGTCGAAAGTAGAATCTCCAATATTGTGGATGGTAAGTTAATTGTAGTGTATAGTAGGTTTTACATTCTTGTTCATATTAACATGTAAGTAGATATTGCAGTTTGAACTGTTTTTTGATTAAGTCAACTGGAACAGAATATCATAATACTTGATTATATTACAATCTTAAATTGAAGTAGTCAAATTAAAAGTATCAATCGGCAAATAAGACTATAAGAAAGTAGAATTCAATATCACATTTCAAAATGCAATTTGGATTATACTCTGCCAAGAGTAGGGATTCAAATAAATGTACACACCGTGCGTTTTGCATCCTGGTGGTGGTAATTGTTATCCAATTGGTTATAGTAATCATATAGGTTATAGTTATAATAGTAATACTATATAGTACTAAGACAAAAATACATGATACTAGAATCTCAATTATGAGATACATCATGAACCACCTATTGGCCAATATACCTTCATTCAGTATTATTGTCCATGTGCTTAAAGTTACCATTGATCATACTACTTACTCTGAATTGCAAATTTTAAAAGTTTTACTTAAATATATAGGTTGGTTTCTTTAATTATTGTCTGTAGTGGATTTTCTAGTCCTTGTATTATTGGATCTCACAATTGATCTCTGATATGGGCTCACCAATATACACTGCATCATTCTATCTACTTTACTACAGTAGTTACTAGTTGCCAGATTATACTTCTCTTGGTTTATAAATACTATAAATTCAAATCAAATAGCTAGCAGCATAAATAGAGATTAATAAACAGGTGCTAAATAATCACAGGCAGTATATAGTACTGCAATTGGCACACAGTTTTGTATAGATAATATTTAAAATCCAGTAAAGATAGTGGAGTAAATTGACAATTTGCATTTTTGCAGATTACTTTGAGATGAAAATAAAATATACTGATATAATCTCGCCATTATATACAAATTGTTTGAAATTAACGAATTTATACTGATCACTAATATAGGTATCCAGGATATTAATTTTCAACGATTGCAACAGATTGTTAATTATATTATTCATAAATCTAGTTTTTACACCAGATATGTTCCATATCTAAACAAGAACCACTCATGATATATTGTCTGCATTGAATGAATATTCACTCTGAAGTGATAATATTGCTCCATGGTAAGAAACTTAATCTATCTAAAATCTTCATATCTAACGATATTAATCATACAAACAATTGTAGTTCCATAGAGTTAATATCTAATATCCCTACGAAAGCAATACATTGTACTTTAGTATCCAGATACATTGCAGAGTCAGAATGTCAATAGTATCACTTGTCTTGGCATGTAATTTGAATATAAACAAACAACTTAATTATTAGTTACAAAGTGGTAAAGTTATCTAAAGAAAAGATATTAAATCACAAATCTGGTTAATTTTATTCAAAATAATAAGCTGATATAGTGATATTTTGCATGGCTACAATGGATTCAAAATGTACACAAACAACAAAATAAGTATGAGATAGACATTTAATAGGAAACAAGGTGAGTGTTATAGTTCTATGTTTTTTGAGCCAACTTCCTGTAGGGATTGTATTGATACAAGATATCACATAAACAAGATAAACATTTATATTAGATTGCAAGGCAAATATTTTGATTAACTATGAGCAAACAAAATTTACTTGATACTGGATCTACAAAATAATAGCAGTGTATATAGTTATGAACTGTAAACAATAGTCCAATAATTTGCAATGTTTATTATAGTACTTAATATATTCAGTTCATCATATTCCAACAATTTGAACTGAATACATATTGATAATTGGCTTTGGAATGCTAAAGTAGAGACACCAAATATCATAGTCGTATTATTTGGTATACATTAATATGTTCATGTCAATTGTATGGTATCAGCTATAGAATAAGAATTGGATAGACATCATATTGCAAACCGGACCCAAGTGAATGGCAAGATAATATTATTTTCAGCTCTGAAAATGTGTAGTATGGAAATCGAACTGGCTCCACTATACCAATACTACTCTGAAATCATAAAAATAGCCACCAAGTGGTAACAGCACCACAGAATCAAAATCAGATAGTTATAGGTAATACTACCAATTCTGTATATGAGTTAATATGTTACGAGAATTGATATTGGGCAAGTTCTCAGTAATTGGATATTTAAAGATGATAGAAACTTATAGAATTCTAACAATATTCATTTCTTTAACATCTATCATTCAATTCTCAGTGTAATAATAATACTGGATTAAAGTGAAAGAATTGAATAATTGAAATACATAAGTGATAACTATCTGATGTTTCTTTGAAGTGGCTATTTTTATATATTGGCCCATATTGTATTAAGTAAAAAAAGTGATAAGTTATTAAGTTATATACTGATTAGAATACTATATATCTGTTATATCCAAGTGCATTTGAGAAAGAAATAACTGAACATAACAGTCATCCTAGTATCATTGTATGGATATTACAATTGCGTGTTATAGTTGATTATACATATCTTTCAAATGATATCGAATTCAGACTGATATGAAAATCTTAATGCAAGTGAATATCTATCTGCCAAAAGATATGCAATTGCAATCCAAGAAAAAGTTGCAAAAATACCCAAATGCTATACAATAGAGTAATTTGTAACAAATAACAAAGTCTGGAAATATCGTCATCTCAATAGTATCAAATAGAGGTTATTCACATAGATTTTGACATTGACTAAATTCCTATTCAAAAGAACAGTCACCAGAGATTGACAGAGATTATCAATAAAAGCATAATTGACTGACTCTGAAATAAACAAACAACTTTTTAGCTATATTTATTGATGTATGATCTCTTTCGATTCTTTAGTTCATATAATATTCAAATTCAATCATTTTGATTAACTATGAAGGTAGAGAGTACTATAAGTAACTGATTTTCAACTATTAGTTATAGAGTAGTTTGTTCAGAAATACTTCCACATTACCATAATCTCAATTTACAATGGTGGTTGTGACTGGATTATTGTTGGCTACCCAAGATAATGGTTACCAAACCGGATATTTCTACCATTATGCAAGTTGTTTGAAAGTGTCGCCATATATCACCATATGTGATAACAATTTAAACAATATAGCATATTGCTTATTCTGTATACCGTTTTGTCACCCCCTTTTTTTATTGCAACCATCACCACCATCACCATTCCCAGCAATACCACTATCACCACTATCATCATCACCGCCATTACCATCATCCGCATTGCCATTAGCAGCATCTCCACCACCACTATTGCCATCACCACCACATGGTATTATACTCTTGGATTATTTCTCCATGTGCTGTAGGTAATTCCGCACTGCCAACTGTCTGGAAAGTCAGATCTACTACTACAGGCCAAGCATGATCCACTGCCAGATACGAAGCCCAATAGACTACTTCATTTGAAGCCACATCAACTGTAACAAGCAAAGACAAATTTCCCAGCAAAGTCAGTTTCACCCCAACCAGCGAAGCCAAATCCACTGCTACTAGCTTGTACCCAGCGAAGTCAGTTTTACCCCTCAAACAGAAACCAGTTTCACCCCAGGCAGCAAAGCCAGCTCCACTGCTACCAGCGAAGCTTCCAGGGAAACATGTTTCACTGCTTACAGTGAACCAAGTTTCACTACTCCCAGCGAAGCTAGTATTACCGCTACCACCAATGCAGATCACCCACTACCTGCTTCCTCGTAGCAAAGCCAGATTATCAGAGAGGTGAGAGTGACAAAGTTAGTGAAGTCAGACCAAGCATGTCAGAGTTTGGAGAGCTAGCATATCAGGTGCAAGAGTGAGCATATCAGAGATGTGAGAGTGAGCTAGTCAGAGGTGTGAGAGTGGGCTTGTTAGAGTCAGGAGAGTCAGAGTGTGTGCTTGTCAGAGTTGTCCAAGCAAACATGTCAAAGTTAAAAGAGTCTTTGGCAAAAATGTGAAAGGGGATATCAGAGTAGCAAATAAATGAGTAATGGTGTTGAATGTATAGTATGTTCCATGAATTGCAGTATATAATACATGTGGTACAGTAGAATTACAGAGATGATTCAGTTGTGCTATCAATAAATTAGAGGTATATTATTGGCGTTATCAGGATATGGCTTTGGAGTAGTGTGTATTCTTTAGTGATATCGGTGTTATGGGAGGATACAGTTGGCTATCAGGGCTATGGCAGATTACCAGTAACAGAATATCATTTTGCAGATGTAGAAGTATTCAGCAATTGTTCATGTAATATTGTTGGTAGTATACTTTTGCCATATCATGTAGAGGCAGTGGTTATAAAACAGATAGTAACTGGAAGTCAACTTACAACTGTTGTGTGAGTTCCAAAGAGTCACATTGCTGTGAACTGGTGTCAAATGCAGATCTGTCTTTCAAACTCAGCCTTGGCAGTGGTTAACTTTCAGAATAGCCACAAAGTATTTTGGGTATACAACTAATACCAATATATTACCCTCAAGGAATATTTAACATTGTTGCCAGATACAAGAATACAAGATACTAGTCTTGACTAGAGAAGAAGAGCTATAATACAAGGTGTAACCACTCTAGAGTCTAGAAATAATGAAGTAATTCTCAAGTGCTCCCACTGAGAATAAGGTGGAATACAGAGAGTGGAGTAAGTACACACATTTTTAAACAGAAAATTTATTATTGTAAAATGTAAATAAAGTACCTACATTTGTAATATCAAATACCTACTATACTCTGTTGTGGATATGAAATTAGTTGCATATAATGAATGCTAAAATCAAGTCATATCATAGTATTTGGTTGGAGCAGTATTAGATTGTTTGAATAAATAACAAATTGTATATATCGTAGAGAGTAATATCCATTGATATGGAGAATTTTGATGACAAGGTTTGGTAAGGACCATTACAGCCTGGTTGGGGTACTATACAGGTTTGTCCACATCTCGGATCAAAAGGAGAATGAAAAATAGTAGTTTACAGTCTCCACTGTTGATGTGAATCAACTCACACTGAAAACATTCAGGATACCACTCAACATTAAATATTTTTAAAAGTAACTGCCAGACTCACAGTTTTCTTACCAATTGACTATTGCTCTATATATGACAAAAATAAAATGCAGATATTGCTCAAACAGTATGGCTGTTCAGTTAACTGAATGCACAAATCAGTCTACAAGGCTTGTACTATCAGATACCAATTTGATATTTTTATTAGTCAAAGAATCGTAGAAAATACTGGAATCTTAACACTAAAATCATTCTGGAACAGTGTATTGATTCAATCAAGATACATGGCTCAATGAGCTGATCCATAGATATTCAGGTGGAATGAATATGTATAGTTGAATTATTTGTGTTAGAATGTCTCCAGCATCTCTGAAATGTACAGACATATAGAGAAAGTGCAAGGGCTACCATTTGTGGAATGCAATTTGGCTGGTATTGGAGTGGATTAAAAATTGTTGTGTTTATTTACTGAGAGAGATAAAGACAGCCAGTTTCCAGGATCAATCAGGAACAGAAATTGCCCTTAGGTAGAATCTATACAATGAGCTGGGAATTGTCTTAACTTTGAATATACTACTGAATATGAATTTCCAAAGATTATTTAGCTTTGGGATATTTCTTTGGGATTATGGAGTAGAATATCCAGTTGGAACAGAAGAGGGAGTAATAGACAGCTTAAGTAATCTTGAACTATATCCTATTAAATCCTCCTGTGGGAATGATATGGAATTGGTTTAATCACACAAGATTCATAATTCTCAGATTGAAATTTAGAGTTAATTGTTGAAGGTAATTTGTGCATTTGATATCAAAATTTGTAACTGTATGAATATTACTCTTCAAGTTAGCTGTTAAAAAAAACAAAACAGGTACCATATTGACACGGTTAGCACTATGGCCTAAGTAAGGGAGAGAAACAATTTTGAAATTGTCTTTATAAAGCCAAATTTAGGTGAAGAGCAATCATAAATACATTAGTTAATCAACTAAACATGCCCGACAGTAACTGTAGTGGAGTTGTAGACAGTAGCTGTATAAGCAAAGTGTATTTCGGTCACTGGAAGCCTCCAGGAGTGTCTGAGACAATGTGGAGTGTAACCTTTATGTTCAATTTCAGAAGAGAATCAGATCTGAGAAGGGCATTCAGGCAAGCCTTCAGAGAAACTTGAATCTCTGCTGACTGGTACAAGAGAATCATGGGAGTGATGGTGATTAGTTTGGGAATATATTGGACTGCTGGAGAGAACTTTGGGTGCACCTGGGAGTGTCACCAAACCAATGTGCGAATCACAAACAAACTCGGAGAGATTCCTGGCTCCTTATGGATATTCATTGGGTGAACTGCAGAAGGTATGTGAGAATCTCTGAGTGTACACGAGCAATAGATATTCATCAATACTGAATGTGATGCATGGATCATTGTTTATCATCACTTTTGAATTATACTAGCTATTATCATGTTCACCATTGTATAATTTCCCTCACGACATTAAGAATCGAAAGAAAAAGGCGAGAGATTCAAACATAAATGTAGGAACACAGACACAATACCCCAATTATGAGATCAAGTGATACCAATCGACCATGGTGTCAATGTCATCCACTACTCCACCCATTTCATCAGACCCAACCACAGCAGAAGTACACAATTCATCAATGGCACAAAGATGTGGCATGTGCTTATTGTATTTGGTTATTATTCCTACCTGGCAAGTGGTTGAAATTGAACACCAATGTTGTTTGGCTTGATTTGTAATATTCAACAAAAGTGTATTGAGATGTTAGCTAGCTGCGAATCTATATGGGGGTTTGAAAAGAAATATGATATATTCAGATGAGAAAGGGCAGTAACTACCTGGACAAGAGGAGCACGAGATGGGGAGTGCTGTGTGCAACAGAGGAGCTCTGACAGGGATTGTGGAGCGCCCATACTGGCAAAAAATACCAACATGGGGAGGGAAGTCAGGAGTGTGGAATGAAAGAGAGGAGGACCAATCCATGCAGCAGAGCACCGATGGGGATCGAGGTGTGATCACCTAATCCAGCGCAGCTTTAAAGATAGGGGTGGGGGGAATTAGCAGTTCAGAATGAAATATTGGAGCGTTATTCCAGGCTGAAGAGTATTGGTGGCAATTGGGGAGCTTCAATCTCCAACCGAGGAGAGAACAACTAGGGGTATAGAGCACAAAATGATATGGAGCAGTGCCAATCCAGACAGTGGGGATTAAGGAGTACCTATCCCAGTGGGGGAGCACTGAAAGAGAAGCAATTGACTGTGCAATGAAACAGAAGAAAGTCAATCTAGGCTGAGAAGTGCCAACAGGGATTGAGACGTGCCTATCCAAGCAGAGGTCCAGTACAGAATGAGAGGGGGGTATGAAGCGGCTCACTAATCTGTAATTGATGAGTGCAGTGGCTTCTGGAGTAATGTTTATCCCAGGGGATGAGCAAAATATGCCTTGATATTCATCTTGAGAAAACATAATGATGGTGGTCTTTCTACTGGGATATTCAGACAGTGTACAAGGAATTGTGGTTTCTGCAAGTGCTATAATCTGTGGCGTGAGTAGTTGGAAATGCTGAGATGTAGTAGGCTCGTATCCCAAACAAATGGCAGTGAAGAAAAAGTGATGGTAAATCAGATCAAGCACTCCCATACAAGTGATCCAAGATTACTTATCATCAACAGACTTAAAGAGATATGTATCGTCAAACAGACTCTGCTTAACCTCTATATGAAGGTCAGTGTCCGAGTGCAGGTTAAACTGGCAACCAAGGAGAACAGTTCGAAGTGCGCCATCTGCAAATCATCACTGAATGGTACATATTGAAAGTTTTATCAATGTACACTTTGGGGTGTAGTCCATAATGTAAATTTGATAGAGGAGTATTTAACTGGATCCGAGTCTTAATGCTTTTCATGTTTGCGTATCGATTTTGTCAGATAGACTACTACACAATTGATACACTGACAGTTTCCCTACAGGAGCACCTGCTAATGCCCACTGACGATTCTGAGCTTGAATGGCTAGTTTTGAAGCTTCTGTAACCATGAAGTACTTGTCATTGGATGTTATTGGCCAAGGAGTCTGTGTGAATACAATTGCCTCCATGAATATTTACACTACCGTGAAAGTTATCTTTTGGTGTTGGGGAACGTGCTAAATTGCACTGGCCTTGGATTGTAGAGCATGCTGGTCTCCACTAGACTTTGGTAGCAGCGGCGTCCAGGCAGATGGGGCACAGTCAAACTTGAATAATTTGTTGAAGAGGTGAGTTTTGGCATTTGAGCACTGATCATACATTTGACCCAGATGGTTGTGGTGAAACTTAAAGAAGAGGGTGTGCAATAACATGGACGGCACAGTTTCTTTTCTTGGGCAGCAGAACCTGTGTAGATCATAATGACATGTCCTGAAGTGCCTGGCCTAGATGATTAACCTCCTGTTGGTAATCAGAACTGTCTTCCTCAGTGTTACACGATATTGTGAAACTTCTGGTGCTCTCCCATGCACCAGTACCGATCTCCTGAGTGGTATCGCCACCATGCATCCATTAGCAAAATGAATTGTAGTCACTGGAAGCCTCCAGGAGTGTCTGAGAGGATGTGGAGTGTAAACTTAGACACGTCCATTTCAGGAGAGTAGCAGACCCTAGGAGGGCATTCAGGCCGGCCTTCGGAGTAAGTGGGATCTCTGATGACTGGTACAGAAGTGGTATGGAAGTTATTGTGATAAGTTTAGGAATACCTGGGAGCGCCGGAGAGAACTTTGAGTGCACCTGAGAGCACCTGGGAGTGCCAACAGCAAGCCTGGGAGTGCCGGTGACAAGTCTGGGAGCACCTTGAATTATAGTACAGCAGTCTGGGAAAAACAACATCTGCTTTGGCAATGCTGCTGGTGTGCCTGGAAATCATAGCTACTACTTATCATTCAATGATATTTAAAACTGATGTATTCAGTTTGTATTCTCATCTATGTATCTTGGTATCAATGTATCAATGTATCAAAATAGCTACCCATCTACCCACGGTATATCTGGACTGGCTGCAGGCAGTGCTTTAGAGTGATTTGAGGCGCGCCTGAAAATGATGATCAAGTGAACTCAGAGATACACTCCAAGGCCGTGATCAAGCGAGTTTGGTGATGCACTTGGAGGCGGTGATGGAGCGTATTTGGAGATACACTTGAAGCCCGTGATTGAGCATGTTTCCAGATACAAATCAAGGCGGTGATTGAGGGGAATTAGAGATGCACTTCCGAGGCCATGATCGACCGAGTTTGGAGATGCACTTGGAGGCCCTAATCGTGCGAGTTTGAAGTTACACTTGGAGGCTGCGAAAGAGCTAGCTGGGTGATGGACTTGGAGGTCGTGATCGAGCAAGTTTGGAGATAAGCACTTGGAGGCCAAGATAGTGCAAACTTGGAGGCCGTAATCATGCGACTGTAGAGATACACTTCAAGGCCATGATTGATTGAGTTTCGAGATATACATGGAGACTTTCATCGAGCAAGATTGGACGAGAACTTGGAGGTGGTAGATTGACTGCGCGCCGGGTGCTGAGACTCTATTCAGTAGTTCGTTAACTCACAACTGTGGGAAAGTGACAAGGTGACTTCACCTTTCAGCTCTCATGGAGAGCTGGCTGATGGCGGTCGATCTTGTAGGGAGGCAAGCCGGATGCTGAAGCTCGATTCAGGGGTCAACTCGTAATCAATGGGAATCAAGCGAAGGCAAACAATCGTGGGTGGATGCTGAACATGGTGCATGCTGTACTTGGTGTATGCTGTACTCCGTGTGTGCTGTACTCGGTGTATACAGTACTCAGTGTTATGCTGTACTCGGTGTATGCAGTACTCGGTGCATGCTGTTCTCGGTGCATGCTGTACTCGGTGTATGCTGTACTCGGTGTATGCTGTACTCGGTGTATGCTGTACTCGGTGTATGCTGTACTCGGTGTATGCTGTACTCGGTGTGTGCTGTACTCGGTGTATGCTGTACTCGGTGTATGCTGTACTCGGTGTATGCTGCACTCGGTGTATGGTGTACTCGGTGTATGCTGTACTCGGTGTATGCTGTACTCGGTGTATGCTGTACTCGGTGTATGCTGTACTCGGTGTATGCTGTACTCGGTGTATGGTGTACTTGGTGTATGCTGTACTTGGTGTATGCTGTACTTGGTGTATGCTGTACTTGGTGTATGCTGTACTTGGTGTATGCTGTACTTGGTATATGCTGTACTCGGTGTATGATGTACTCAGTGTATGCTGTACTCGGTATCTGCTGTATTCGGTGTATGCTCAACTCAGTGTCAACTCATAATCATGGCATGGAGAGATAGACAGGGATGACTTAACATTGTATTCTTCTGATGATGGTAGAGATATGGACGACAAAGAGAGATGGAGAATGAAAAGGGGAACGCTATGGAGGATACGAGTAGACAAGAGAAATCAGGGGTTCAACATGCATGATTGAGTTTTGAGGACCTTGTATCGGTGTTATTACCCGCTGGATCAGCACTTGTACCTGCTGGATCGGCAATGGTAAATTGAGTTTCAAACGAAATTGTGTAAGTCCCAGTTTCTCACGATGATTTGCCCAATCACCTCTCATCTCTCTCTTTCTCGTCCTCAACTCCATCATCACCTAAAAACACAAAGTTATGTCCTCGCTCTCTATCTCTCCCTGCCATGATCAAGAGTTAACACCGAATACAGCATACACTGAGGACAGCATACACCAAGTACAGCATACACCGAGTATAGCATATAGTGAGTACAGCATACACCGAGTACAATATACACCGAGTACAGCATACACCGAGTACAGCATACACTGAGTACAGCATACACCGAGTACAGCATACACCGAGTACAGCATACACAGAGTACAGTATATGCTGAGTCCTGCAAACACCGCGAACTGCATCATCCCAACATCGACTGTCTCCCGCTCCCAGCTAGTTTCTCAACTCTTGGCAGACCATGTTGTACTCAAATCTGTATACTCCGACAATTACGAGTTAACCAATGAATAGAGTCTCATCTCCCGTCGCGCCTCCCTCCCGAACTACCGCCTGCAAATTGAACACTTCCAAGTACTCCTCCAGTCACGCTCGATCATGGCCCCCAAGTGCATCTCCAAACTGGCTCGGTCATGGCCTGCAAGTGTATCTCTAAAGTCAAATGATTACGCCCTAGAAGTTTGCACGATCATGGCCTCAAAGTGCATATCTCCAAACTCGCTCAATCACGGCCTCCATGTCGATCTCGCAGCTCGCTCCATCACAGCCTCCATGTTTATCACTAAACTCGCACCGTTATGGCCTCCAAGTGCATCCCTAAACTCGCGCAATCATGGCCTCCAAGTATATCTCTAAAGTCGCATGCTTAGAGCCTTCAAGTTCGCAGGAGCACGGCCTTCAAGTGTATATCTCCAAACTCGCTCCATTACGGCCTCCAAGTCCATCTCCCAACTCGCTTGACCACAGCCTCCAAGTGTATATCGAAACTCGCTCCATTATGGCATCCAAGTGCATCTCCAAATTTGGACGATTACGGCGTAGAAGTGCATCTCCTAACTCGCTCGATCGTAGCCTCGGAGTGCATCAATAACTTCACTCGATCACAGCCTCCATGTGCATCTCCAAACACATTCGATTATGGGCTCCAAGTGCATCTCCAAACTCGCACAATTATGCCCTCCAAGTGCATCTCCAAATTCGGTCGATCACGGCCTTGGAGTGTATTTCAAAGTTCACTCGATTATGGTCTCCATGTGTATCTTCAAACAAGCTCGATTACCGCCTCCAAGTGCATCTCCATCCTCGCTGAATTACAGCCTTGGCGTGTATCACTGAGCTCACTCGATTGCTGTGTTGTGCACAGGTGGAGGTCGAAGGCAGGCAGCCCATCATCAACACTCCACCCCACCTTGGATCGCATCCCAAGGGAATTCTGGAGTAAGAGGGGTTCTGGCTCGAGGAATACAGGATGAGGGTGAGAGGATATGAAGGGATACCTGGCCAGGATGAACTACACAAATTGCTTTGATCTATGAAAGCTCGGCAATAGTGTGTGAGACCAAGAGCTGGGAAAGATAGAGGGTGTATTTCCTATAATGAGATGATATCTATCTACCCAGTGGTTTCCCATATATATACTCCCTGTTGCTCAGTTCATCTCCGTTATTCCTGTATCTCCGTATGTATATATATAGAGAGCCTTAGATAATACATGCCATATTATGATGTACCAAATCTTGTGACTGTTGTCATTTATTTATACTGTATTCACTCTTTCTAGAGTATGACAGGACCTGATGTCCCCTCCGCCGCCGGGCTAGCCAGCTAGATGGCCGAGCTCCCCTCGGCTACCCTTCATCCCCGCAATCTTGTGACTGTAACAAAGACAAATATGTTCAACGAAATGCCTTGCGGTTGTGGGACCCTAATAACCACTGCTGTGAGATTATGGCACCCAGTTTCTGCAGAGCTTGCGCAGAGGTCTCAGTTGCTCTCGAAGTCTCCTGCAGACCTACGCACAGGTCTCAATGGCTCCAAAATTTGACGATTCTAGTAGTCAAATCTTGTAGCATCCTGAATGCACCTCATTAACTGCAGGTGCTTTGAGGAGCACCAGAGAATGCTCTTGCAGAGTCTGAGAGCACTTTGCAAAGCTCCAGGGGGGCCTGGGAGCATCTGGAAGTACTTCGAAGCACTGGTGAGGGCTACTGGAGTGCCTGGGAGGTTTGCGTGTGGCTTCCACACGGAATTACATATTGCTGATGTCATCAATGATATTGAGTACATGAGTCATCCACAATATGATGCATGAAGGTAGATAACTGGAAGGCAAACACTGAATGGTCAATAAAGATTGGCTGCTTAGTTGAATGTGAGTGCTCTCTCATGGTGTGCTACTTGATTCTGCTTTGAACAGTGATTTCTCACCTGCCTGGGCATAGGTTTCATTTACAGCAATGAAGATAGACGGTTGGGGAATGTAGAAGGGAGTGTATAAGCAGTAAATATAAGATTCAGTGCAATAGAATAATGGGAAAAATGGAGAAAGAAGATGTACATACTTGAGAAGGACGCAATTTGTGGCATGTCTTGTATGGTTCAGAAGAGATGACTACAATAGTTCATACTTATGACATGAACTGCAGTCTGGAATTACAATTGAAGTTTTTGTTCAGCAGACTGGATTGGATGCATTCCTTGGTATATGTCCTGGAATGGATGGATTTATTATGCAGAACATTAGCGACTTCTATCAACAACACTCTGTAAGGATGGAAGAATTTGAGGTAGGCTAAAGCCAATGCACATAGAATAGAACCAGACACACCTGAACCGGACACACCTGAACCAGACGCACCTGAACCAGATGCACCTGAACCAGATTCACCTGAACCAGATGCACCTGAACCAGACACACCTGAACCAGACACACCTGAACCAGATGCATCTGAACCAGACATACCAGAACGGGATGCACCAGATACAAACTCACCACACTGAGTAACGCTTGGTTCTGGCCAAATTGAGCAATGAGAACCTGAACGAGAACATGTGTCCCTGCATATGACTTCTCTAAACGTAGCAATTATGTGTGAGTGTTTAAGCATTTATGGTGACTGCAAGGAATAGAATTGGTGTAGCATTGAGAAAATGCTGAACTCAATGAGTGATGGCTGCATTGGAAGAGTTGTCACTGAGTTTATAATCGATGGAGGGGAAATATGCATCTCAGTACATGGCATATCCCCTGGAAGGACACACTTATGGTCACAACATACTAATGAATCAGGATACTGCAGCTACATTGGCAGTCTAGAAGGCAATATCGTAAGCATAACTTCCCTTTCATGTATCTATCTGGGCTGTGTTTAGTGTTAGCAACGGTTCCATTTTCAGACCGTTTCTAATATAGCGGTTCCAAGAAAACCCAGACCTGGCCAGTTAGGTCCAGTTCTGTGCCAAACTGTTCCCAGAATTAAGTCCTTGAATATTTATCTGCGAATTTAGAGTTTGGTATATGCAATATGGAGGTTCAGACGGCGCATCTTTTGGTGGTCTCCGAATTTTGATATCTTTACAACTCAGCAAGCTGCTTTGAAATTATTGTCATTTTGGGCCGAAAAACGAGGTTTTTGGGCTACCGCTTGCTGAGATTTAAAGATATCGAAAATCAGAGACTGCCAAAAGATGCGCGGTGCTGAGCTGCATATTGTACATACCAAACACTAAACTCTCTGATCAATATTTGTGGCCTCAAAGTGATGGTTTGCATAAAAAATCCTCGATTTTTGATAGGGTAAGGCCGTTGCCATGCAGTCCTATAAAACCGGCTGGGTCCAAACCTGGAACCGTTGATAAAACTAGCCGTGTCTGCAGAATATCGTTCACCACAATGTTGCAGTCAATGGAGGAGGGAGATATCTTAGTACACAAAGGAGAGATACAGTGGTTGATAAACAATGGTAAAGTACAATTGATGGTTGAGGGGTAATTGGATCGATTCAAGCACTTGTTGATAGCAAGAATGCTAACAAAGGGGTCAGAAATTCTCACTCATAGTCAGATTTTGCATCTAATATCTTGTAAGTTGGGCACCATGAAATTACATCTTCATCATAAGTCTCAAAAGTACAATATAGAAATACAATCACCCTGCGGTTGAATGCAATATCCTACAAATTTTAAATACATAGTGAGACACCATCCTGCAGTGGGCAGACAAAACATGATTCCATGTATGCAGTTCTGCAGATTTTACTGTACTAACGCGTATGTGGCTATGCTAGGATCCAATGGCTGGAGATTGAAGACTCACCTTACTCTGACAGTTAACTGCACTCTTTCATACTGTTTGTTTTGAACTGAAGCTTCCAAGATTCGCTCTCTTCGAACTTCTCTCTTGATGCATGTTGATTCACCTAATCTATTTTCAGATATGGGCCTTGGAGTCTAAATATACATTTAGTTAGACTCTGGTTAAGTCTGCATTCAAAGCATTGAAAACTTGGACATCTTTGCATCAGTATGCTGCATGGTGGAGTGGGGGTTGCCAGCCATCTTGCAGAGTTACTGAGCAGAATCTGTTATTTGAGATAGTTGCTCTCAGGCTGCAGCTTAATTGACAGCGCTCAATGCTACAGAAGCTATTTTTGGATTTGGATGCATTGGTCGAAACATATTACTTAGGCAATATTGAGTTAAGTGAAGTTCCTAACTAGCCAGGTCTATGCCTTTGTGGTTTAGCTGTGGAGGGCTACCTTCGTCCAATGGACAGTTGACATAGAACTGACAGTTGAATGCATCCTAGCGGGGGCCTTCGTCTACCGATTATGCATAGATTGATCAATTTACAGAGGCCGATTGGGTTCAGCCGCGTGCATCCAAATGTGTAATGTCTTGGTAGATGACCATCTGGGTGCACAGCATCTACTGAATCAAAGTCACAGAAAACATGATAAGAATGATACAAACGAAAAATATAAAGTGTACAACGGACTGGGGTAACTACGCTTCAGAGGAATATTTGTTCCTCTTGAGGCATATCTGGACTGGCATGGTACATTCTGAATGAGTCACAGCTTCCCACAGTTGGTATTATACTTATCCAAGAACGTTATTCAGAACTGGAATGCAGATCTCAGTTGTGTCTGAACATCAATCATAGGCTAGGAAATGCCTGGCAGTGAATGCTGCACCTGTGCCATAAATTCCTGAGCTGTATCTCAGTATTTGACTCTCTGTAATGTGCATCTGAATTGTGCCTGAGCAACTATTAAATGCTTGTAAATCTTACCCCGTTCTCAAGAATAAGTGAGCTTTTGTCTTGTATTTCGATATAGGAACATAATGTTTGTTACATTGTCTGTAGTGCTCAAAGGGATTGGCAAATATACAGGGACTGCCATAACGATTTGTCCCCAGGACTCTCTGGTTCATTTGAACTTCTATCATTTGTCAGTACATGCTGCAGCTTTGCCACCAATATGGGAGCCATATCTCACAATCTGACTCGAGTACTCAATATCACCTGGACTGTCTCATTGCCAAATTGGATTGGGAAATATACTGTGCTGGATCTGTCATAACATGACTTAGAACATATGCCAATAATTCTCCAATGCACCTGAACATGAATCATATGCTAGCAAATACTGTCACTTGGCCACCAATATGTGAGCTGGTGTCTCGGATTCCGATACAGCTAATCCATATTGCCTTGACTGACTATGTTGCCAACTGGGATTGTGAAATCAACAGTGCTCTGACTATTCTAACAAGACTGTTTGTATATGCCGAGGATTCTCAAATGCACCTGAAAGTAGTTGAATTGTGCACAGTTTATACTGTTGACTGGCACATGCTTATGTGGCCTCAGGATTCCGATGCACCTGCCATTTGCAACTGACCAATGATTTAATGCCATTGACTATATCAATCTCAAAATACAACTTTTGCCATTTCTCATCAGATCGGTCAGCCTGGGAACTTGTAATTTGGCATATCCATTGACTTCAGCTCATCTTTGTCCTTCATAGCAATAACCAGGAACACCATTGAAATCCCACTCAAGCCATTTCTGATGGGAGATACAACAATTCCAATATCTAAATATTGATTCACATCAAAATGACAGAGAAAAAAAAAACATTGAAGCAGTATAGTGTGCCTTACAAATGACCTGTTTGAATAGTTGTATTAGTTAAGAAGATTATATTGGTTGAATGTTTAAAGAGGTATATATTGATGAAGCATTCCTAACAATCCAAGATGATTACTAATCTGATCGCAAAATATCTCCATTCTCTGTCGCCCATTTTGTACGGTCCTCAAGTGAACTCAGAATCAGATAAACCATCGAGGTTGTGATGTTGTGTCGATTTATGAAGCTCTGTAGAACTATCATTTAGGCCACTCGGGAGTGTCGATGGATGTTCCTCATGCTGTTATCATAGCGACTAGGTTCTATATTCAGTCAGCATGTGCGTAGAACTCTAAAGTGCCCTTGCGGGACTACTTTTTCCAATGGCTGCGACTGCTAATGCAATATCCACAATGTCTGAGTCATTGACGCATGGGTTGCAGCACTATGATACGGGCATGTTCCACCATCTTTGGCTGTGGTTATAAATACAGAGGGATTTCGTGCATCTTTGAATTTCAGCTACCCTCCTGTGCATTCATCATTGCCCCTACCTGCATACATATGGAATGTATCCACATGGTCTGCAAGATACTTGGTTAGCCACCACTAGAAATGACAAACTTGCTCAGGAACAGGACAAAGTTGCACCACTTGTGTGGAGGAAGTGCACCAGGGAGAGCAGTTTCTTGTCACTCTGGCTCTGGCAGGAGCTCCGCAAATGAGGTGTCATCTTGGTCAGACTCAGGATACTCCACAGGTTCGTTGACAAGCATTGGCAGAAATGGCTCTCTCAGCCATCGGAAAATAGGAGAATCCACTGAAGGTTTGGGTGGCCATTCATCTAGCTATTATACAGAAACATTATTACAATCTTCTATATTTCCCAACACTAACAAAACACATGACTGGGCCCATCAATGAGTGGTCCATACACCTAATTGTCCCTGTAAAATGTGTCCCTGAACAATGGATCTCAATTTCGCTTCCTCCTGCTCTGTCCACTTGAGATAAATGAAGTCTGCATTGTCCTTTCATATGCGAAAAGGTGTGTGTCTGTTGGCTAGTATTGGTTCTGACCACCTTCTTATCATCTATGACGTTGCAGTCTGTATCATCCAGTGGACCGGATTTTGTTAAGCATCTTAGACTGTTGTCTGGATAGCATACATTAATCTCTTGACAGCGGAATTCAATGGCTCTACACCACGCTGTACTATTACTGTATCATCCTCTGGATCTTTGGGGTCACCTCAATACAACCAGATTATGTGATAACACTAGTCATAGAGTGAATGGAATCATGGTATTGCTGTTACTTGAAGTTTGAATCTAATTCACACATTCATTGCAATTTGCAAAACTATAGTGTTTTTAGTCTTGTACCAATGGGAATCATCAAAAATCTCAATACTTCATGCACAGTATGAGAGTTGACTATTGCTGAATAGTTTCTCTCTGGATGTTATGGTAACATTCAACACAAAGTTGATATTCCATCGGTTTTCTGACATGGTAATACTGCTTTTCAAATTCTTGCAGGTGAGATTCGAATTTTCTGTGTGCAACAGGTTTGGCAGTTGGAAATTGGTCCAAGTAGTCATCCCATCGATGACACTTATGAATCTCTCTTCCACCATGGGTATTGTGACCACTAGCATTGGGTCACACACTAAAGTCAGCACTGGTTGCTCCTGAGGTGGAGTTGTTTTGATTTCTATAAGGCGGCAGGGCACTGTATTCAGTCTCTTCAGTGGATCGCACTCCCATTCTTTACCGATAATTACTGGATTGTTGTTTGGTACTATATCTGCTTACTCTTCAAGTGTGTTCCCCCACAAAAGTCACTGTGGCAACCCTGTACGAACTGTCTTGGTCAGCCATTTGGATATCATTGCCACTGCCACTGAGGTAATCATCTTGCCAAGACCGATAGCATCTGCCACCGGTGGTTCTGGCACATCAGAATCAAAAACCCATCTCCTTATAATGAACCATGTTTCCCAACCTGGTGTGTTAAAAACGTGGTTTCTGGCAGGCCTGAATCTCAATGCTTGTAGCCAGAGACTCAGTCAGCTTTTGATTGGTGAATCAAATGGGTAATAATGCAGCCTGACGAGGTCAGTGAGACACTTGTGTTTACTTTCGGTGTCTATTGTATTCAGAGCTGGATTTAACACTGAACTGGTATTATCTGAATTGTAGACCTCCTTTCCATCCTCCACTTGCTCCTAAACCTCCCTTGCACCTCTGTATGTTTTCTTTTTGTCCTGAATGATCTCTTCTTGCTGCTAGAATATAGGCTGGGTAGATGGGCTCATAATTGAGTAATCCTGAAAATCATTGCGATGTTAGGTATGCCACAGACTAGCAACCACTGGAACTCATATATATGGATGCAATTTACTCAATTCTATTCTTTCAATTAGAGCTTATATTAATACAAGTATCATTCTCTTGCCCACCATCCTTATCTCCCTGCTCTCTTCTACCAACTTCAAAACCTTGTCCTTGTATAATGATTAGGAGTTGCATATATCCAGTTTCAACACGGCTAGAGGAGAATACCTTCACAGGTGCAATGATGTATATGGCAAGCTCCTTCACCACAGCATTCTTGATTTCTGCCAAAACTATGTTCAGATTGTGTCCAAGTTTCGACTTGACAGAATTTGAATGACAGCAGTTGTTTGAATTCTGGGCTTACATGGAGTCAATTAGTATTTGCCAGTGTGTATATCAGTGCATATACTCTTTGTCCAATCTGTCCTACTCCAAGGTGCTCTTCCATATCTATGTTGATATTTATGACTCTTTTAGACCTCCATTTTTATTGATGAAATCAGTGAGCTCCTTGCTGTTCTTTACATCAGTGTACCAGGCTTGGAGTTGTTTGGGAATGGGACAAGTTCATAGCCATTCAACATTCAGTGAATCGCAACTCTGAACCTTCCACCTGAAAACTCTGGGGGTTACCTCGGGCCAGTATGACCACCCGCTCTCCCTAATCCGATTCCAATGGCTTGTTCTCTCGCATACCCTTTTTTCTAGCCTACTGAATTTCACCTGCAAATATCTTCCACAATATCCCCACCCACTGCCACCGAATCCATTCGGCATTATTGATTCTATCCAATGGCCGCCAGTTCCTCCAGGTATCCCAACAATATTCAACAGCTGTCTCCCAGTGCTGGGGTCCATTTCGAAGCTGTTTGACACATTGTTGTCTCCAAATCCTGGACTGATGCATCTTCACAAGAAACAGAACCACCAATACTTTCATCCACTTGTTCAACACATGGGACTTCGCCTATCCCATTCCTTTGGCTGATTGATTCAAAGGGAATTTGGTTTGCTACAGTCTAATTGAGTTTTTGCACACTGCACCACCCAAAGGCGACAAATCATTGCGATCGTCATGTGCTCTGTAATGGATGTAAGATATCTCTGCCAATCAGAGTATGTCCCCAATCCTTGCGATATTGGTTTTCCGTGATTGCATTACCAGGTGCTATGATTGCAGTGGGTAGGTAAATGTGGGTCTCCGAGTTGCGCGGGAAATAATGCTGGGTAGAGGAGTCCAGCTGCACGATATTGGCCAATTGACTGGATGTTTCCTGGCAGATCTGGAGGCATGCTCTGTACACCTGGAGATGAGAGCCCATGCCCTGGGAACTGCTGGGGGGTGACCATTTGAGAATTATTTTAACCACCTTGGTGGATGTCATATCCTTCGCATGGTGTCCCACAACTTGGCTGGGCTTCGGTTGCGAAGGGGGTTGGTTGCGAACTGTTCCGTCTCATATTGAATGGAGAATTGAAATAAAACTGTAAAGCACCTGCAAATGGCTGCAGTGGAGGAGGGTAACCATAGCCATGTGGCAGATGATATAGATCGGTGTGTTTCCCAGATCAACTGTTCTTACCATTGGCAGTTATGGAACTATTATCCGATGATCCTCAATCGTCGTCACGGTGTTGTTGGGAGCCAAACTGGCAACCCAGTGGAGCCATATTGGCGGTCTTTGGTGGACATCCATTTATCGACTTGCTACGCAACCAAAGCTGGTTGTAACCCACTGCAGTTGGAAGTAGATTTTGTAAGATGAGTTGTGGAATTCATTGGAGTATGGTTGAGTATATTACAGATAGCAGTGACTTTTGGCGGCATAAAGGGCTTATTATATCCCATTCGATAGTGATGAACTGCGATGTTTCACTTCACCTATGACCCATGAAATCAACTTGGACTATAAACAGGAGGCACAATCAAACACATTCCATCGTTTACTATTCTATGCTTGAAATTGAATAGTAGAATATTTGATCGATGCTTACCTTCATAGCTTCCCTGACTTCAGAGGTCATACAAGACGTATGATATGATATCGCCAGAAACCGAACATCCACTATACCAAGTATGATGGTTTGCATGACCTGGGATATTATACCCAACCATGCATATATGACAGACTGACAACATTACTCAACTGGAGGCCTGTGAGTCGAGTAGCAACTGTGATTGCTTGTTATGGAGCTCTTTGCCCTAAACATAGATGTTCTCCTTAGGAACTAGGCTCCAGTTAAGGACCATTTCTGATGTAATGATCCTACTAGCCTATCAGTTCACGATGATCATTGCGTGGGCATATAGCTAGCTAAAACACTTACCTGGTCGTTGTAATAAGACATGCGATCATCAGTATCAGTCGCTCAGATACTCCAGTGTTGGTATAACACACAATCAGTGTTAGCAACAGTTCCGGATTGTCACTTTGGATTCAGGATCATGTTGGAACCAAACAGGCCCCAAATTGGTGGTCTGGGTCATCAATTGAAGTACAGTTCAAATGAAATTTCATAACCTGTCTGAATTGGGCCGGTTGTCAGTGGATTGTCCAGCGGATCCATCTGTAGATCCCAATAACGCTTTTCCTTCTACTGTTTGAAGATAATATTTGATAAAAGTCGCATGTTAAACATCCCATAGTCACATTTTGAATGCTTTAGAGGTTGCAATATTGAGTTTTTGAGAATCCATGTGTTGCCTTTTGTGTTTTGTATTTTCGACTACTAAGGCGTTCAATAGTTCTATTATCAGCTCAAATATCCACAAGATACCTTGATTACCAAATATACAATATGAAGCATTGTTATCACACTGTTGATGCTCATTTTGAAAATGGGGTACCTAAAGTAGCAGCCACTGTTTTGGCTGAAAAGACCGCGATTCCATGTTATATGAATTGTGGCCACGAAGCAACGCTTAGATTACCAAAGATGCATAATCAAAAATGATTCAGACTCTGTTGATGTTTATTTTCAGAATGGGGCAGGGTGTGTAGCACTGTTGTTTGTGCCTGTAAAGGTGGCTAATATCTCAGTTATGGGTGTCTGCAACCAATCGCCACTTGGATAACTCAAGCTGCAAAAGGCAAAAATCATTGACTCTCCTTTGACAGTTATTTTCAGAATTGGGCAATAACTGTGTCACTTTCTCTTTTGCCAATATAGAGTGCCATTACATTCATTATGTTTAACCACTACCAGATTGCGTTTTAATTAACTAACTTACAAGATTGAAAATTATTGATGCTCCATTGAAATTCAATTTCATGATGCGGTAACGATGATATCATGCATTGTTATGCTGGAAAAGGCTGCCCATACATTATATATGAATGATTACTACAAAACAACACTTAGACAACAGAAGACACAAAGCGATAAAACGTTGCTCCTTGAATGACGCTCATTTTATTAATGAGGTAGTAGCCGTGTCGCTTGTTCTTTCACATATACTGGCAGCCAATACATTGGTTATGTATAACAGCGACCAAAGCACTTTACAATTGCCATGCTTACAAGACCAAAAAACATTGATGTTCTATTGACACTCATTTTAATGTATTGTCTAATCCATATCTGCTGCCATTGATAATTGTATGAATAATTATTTGGACTCATTGGTTGCCTTTCTGACGAATTGAGACTCAGCCCTTTGGCAAAGTTGAGCGCCGGAAAATTCTTGCACAGATCACTCTGATTCTACTGAACCAGATATATCTTGCTGAATAATTCATTTGCCTGCTTTATGCCAGTTCATAAACAAATACTCACATGCAACTGCACAATATTCTCACATAATATTTCTCTAAGTGAAATTTTCAGTCAAGCAACAGAGGAAACCTGGTGAAAAAGTATTGACACATTCTGTCCTATGTTTTCCTGTTTCCCCTTATCCTTCTTGTTTCCATTGCAGTGATAGGTATCAACCCCATTTCACCATGATTCGTTGACATTCATGTTAGCCAAATCATTTCGTGAACATTGGGTGTGGCGCTCACATCGTGTTGATGAGGGTATTCTGAAGCGTTGATACCATTGTCTAGCTCTTGATGCGGTTTGTCAGCCTCCCAGTCGTCTTCAGACACCATTGCATTATCGAAGTCACCAGTCCAGTGTAGCCAATTTTCGGCGTCAGAAATGCTTTCAGGTGCACCATCCTCATCACTTTCAGCTGGATGACAGTCAATTCTTGGAATTCTGGAGATTTGTATTACTTGTGTTTGGCCTCAAGGGTGATTCTCTGTAGATACGGCCAGTGGCAATGGTGATCTTTCTGACAACTCAAATGCAGCCGCACCATCATGTTGAAAGTTTGACCAGGATGCTTTGATGATCTGTTCAGTATCTAAAGTTTATCCTAAAGCTGTTTTTTGCTTGTTTTAGGTATGAGATTTCTTCTGTGTAGCACATAGGTTTTCGCAAACTTGCCACATCTCCAAAAAGTTGTGCATCTTGCCCATACTGTGCAATTTTCATTCCTCTGCCTCTGTCTTCAGTTCCAAGTTGATTTCAATTTCCGGAGTATCTAATGCTGTGTAATCGGCTGCCAATATACCATTATTGGCTTGGGCAACCTGACTTACTACGACATTTTCACAAAGGGTCTCGCAAGTGGTTTTCAACTGTCTCTAGCCAATTATGTCTTGTGCAAGGGAAACACTGGCCTCCACTCCGACACCATGTTGTATGATAGAGACTATGTCACCTGCTTTATTGGAGAGATCAGCAAACTTCGAGTGCATTTCATCTCATTTGTGCCACCAGTCAGTGTCATCTGGTAACCAAATGAACTGCTAACCTCCATTGGGTTGGAGTGGTAACCTTCAAGATTTGGATTAACTTGCCCCCATGGTCTAAGTGCTACAGGTGGCAAATTCAAATGGAGCCTTGCGACTGCAAATAAACGTACTGCGCAATCGCTTCATCCTGGTGTCCTTTTAGCCGAACTGTTATGAATTAAGTATTCTTCATCATCACTGGACAAATCATATGGAACAAAAGAAGGTTGACCAAACCCAGACGCCTTCACAGCAGGTAAGAGATTGCAGCTCGGATCATTTGAGGGTTTACGGATGGACATTTGTAGATGTTTGGCCCAGTACTCATTCTCCACAGTCTGCTGAAACGTCTCTTGTAATTGGGTAGTTTGAGATATCTCATTCTGGGGCATTCCTTTGTCCCACAGTTTGAGTGATCGCAACTTCCTGAAAGAATTGAAGTTAGGTGCTGACATATGCAGCCTACCGGTTGTTGGGGTTAGTTCGACAAAATGTTTGGATAGGTTCTGTCATGCAAACTTGATGACAAAGAACAAGTCTTCCTTCAATTGAGTCTACTTCTTAGCTCAAGCTTGCATAATGCCATCCACATGATTGAACATGTCTTTGTAGACAGTAATAATGTGATGCAGAGTCACTGTATGCCATTTCAACATCTATAGTGTCCAGTGTCTAATTGCCTCAAAACCTCCATGACATACCTGATGATAGTCCATTCATCCTAAGTTATGTTGTGTGGCCTGGAATCTTCATATTTTTCATTCTTTTGCCACTCGTGTGTGAATTTATGTAATCGGTAGCTTCACTCTTGCAACCTCTGTACCAAATTCCCCCGTATATTGACATCCGTAATTAGTATTACTACGACGTGTGCTGTGACTTTTTGACAGTTAATGAACTCGTTGCAAAGACCAGGTGTCAGCATAATCAATATAGCAAGCATTCACTGCTATTTGAAGCTCAGCGTTAGGTGTTTCAAAATCTCTTGAAATATGTACATTCTAAATTTTCTTTGCTAAGCCAGGTCTAATTGCCGACACCTTGATGATTCCAGCATGGCCCTCTTTTCGCAGTCATCGACTTTCCCCGATGACTAATCTCTTATTCTTACCAAATTGCTGATCGTGCTCATGGGCTTCCCATGACTTGGTGCAGTCGATTGCACCTGGACTGCGCATGAACCCACCTATAGCAAGCTGAATATTGTGCACCATGCATTGTATGTGCTGTCTAAATGCAGGTCATTCAATTCCTGATGCCTCCAGGGTTCTTTGTATTTCCAGAGTCATGAAGCAATTTGAGGAAGCATTGTCAGTCGGGATTCCAAGTAAACGGCTATCGGTTAGTTCAAAATGATCAAAACCTTCCTTCAACTGTATGTGTAGCCTTCCTCCAGTATGTTGACTCTTGACCTATTATCCTTAATTGCATCAGCAAAATGTATTTTAGTCGCTGGGAGCCTCCAGGAGTGCCTGAAAGAATGTGGAGTGTAAACTTAGAAGCATCAATTTCAGGAGAGTATCAGACCCTAGGAGGGCTTTCTGGCCGGCATTCAGAGTAACTGGAATCTCTAATAACTGGTACAGGAGTACCATGGGAGTGATTATGATGAGTTTGGAAACAAGTCGGAGTGCCAAGGACAGGCCTGGGAGTGCCAGCAACAAGTCTGGGAGCGTCGGCAACAAGTCTGGATGCGTCGGCAACAAGTCTGGGAGCACTGGCAACAAGTCCGGGAGCACTGGACACAAGTCTGGGAGCGCCTGTAAGAAGTCTGGGAGCATCTCGAATCACTGTAGAGCAGTCTGGGAAAAACAACATCTTCTATGGGAACACTGCTGGAGCGCCTGGAAATCATAGCTACTACTACTCGTTCAACTATTCTTAAAACTTATGTAATCTGTTGGTAATCTTATCTATGTATCAATATATCAATCTATCTATATACCTACCAAATCTACATAGAGTATATCTGGACTGGCCGCAGGCTGTGCTTGAGAGCAATTCGACATACGCCTGAAGATGATGATCAAATGAACTCAGGGATACACTTGGAAGCCATGATCGAGCATGTATGGAGATGAACTTGGTGGCCGTGATTGAGTGAACTCAGGGATGCGGTTGTATGATGTAATAGAGGGGATTTGGAGACACACTTGGAGACTATGATTGTGCAAACTTGGAGGCCGTGATCAAGCGAGATTGGAGATGCACATGGAGGCCAAGATTGTGCGAACTTGGAGGCCATGATCGAGTGAGTTTGGAGGTGCAAGTGGAGGCGGTATTCAAGTGGATTTGGAGATACTGTTGGAGGCCATGCTCAGGTGAACTAAGAGATGCACTCCAAGATCATGATCGAGCGAGTTTGGAGATGCACTTAAAGGCCATGATCGAGTGGACTTAGAGATGCACTCAGAGGCTTTGATCGAGGCAGTTTGGAGATGCACTTGCAGGCTGTGATCGAGCAAGATTGAAGCCGTACTTTGAGGTGGTCGATTTGGAGGCGGTCAATGGAAGGCTTGCCGGGTACTGAGACTCGATTCAGCAGTTAGTTAACTCAAAATTCTGGGAATGTGACAAGGTGACTTTACCATTGATGCTGTCAAGGAGAACTGGCTGGTGACAGTCCGTCTGTGTAGGGAGGCACACTGGAAGTTGAAGATACATTCAGGGGTTAACTTGGAATCGTGAGAAGGAAGGGACGACAGATAATCTTTGGTGTATGCTGCACTCGGTGTATGCTGCACCTGGAGTAATGCTGAACTCGGTGTTGACTCATCATCATGCCATAGAGAGATAGAGTGGGATGGCTCAACTTTGTGTCCTACAATGATGGTAGAGTTGTGAATAAGAAAGATAGAGATGGGAGATGAAGATGAGAACCATATGCAGAATACGAGCGGATATGAGAAATGAGGAGTACGACTTGCCTGATTGGCTTTTGAACACCATCAATTGGTGTTATTACCTGCCAGATCGGGATTCGTACCTGCTGTATGGGGGATGGTAATTTGACTCGTACACGAAATTCTCTTCAGTCCCAGTTTCTCATGATGATTTCAGCTATCTATGCTCATTTCTCTCTGTCTTGTCCTCAACTCTACCATCACCTAAGAACCCGAAGTTAAGTCATCCTGAACTATCTCTCCATGGCATGATCATGAGTTAATTCATAGTACAGCATACACCAAGTACTGCATCATCCTATGATAGACTGTTTTCAAGAAAGTTTCTTCCCATCTCTCAGCAAATGAACTCAACTCTCTACATTCCCACAATGACGGGTTTACCAACGAATTGAATCACACCTCCTGTTATGCCACCCTCCCGCATCTCTGAGTTCACTCGATCTCGTGCTGTAATTGCATCTCCAAACTCCCTCGATCCCAGCCTCCATATGCATCACTAAGTTTACTGGATCTCAGTCTCCATGTGCATCTTCAAACTCACTTGATCACGGCCTCCAAGGACAGCGTCAAGGAGCAACAGCAGGTGTACTAAGGTGGACAAAGTAACGGGAAGTATATATTTAGCAGACTCTGGAGTAGATAGACATCATCTCATTATCATCTCATCTTGTTATACAACGAAAATATACACTCTATCTTTCTGAACTTTTGGTCTCACTTGTTCTGTCCGAAATTTATTTGATCCACGCAATTGTGTGGAACCTCAATGCCAGATAGTGTCATCTCTTCTCACTCTCTTCATACACTCATTGAGCTAGAAGTGCTTTTTCTCATCAATTGCGTTTGGATGTCACGTGAGGTGCGGCAGAGTGTTGATGGTGGGCTCTCTGTCTTGTAGCTCCATTGTTTCACCACAAAGACCTCCAAGTGGTGCACCCTGAAGTTCTCTCACTGGGTATGTCCAGGTGTTCCTTCGATTATGCTCAACTACCATCTGCGGCTATATTGACCATATGTATATATAGACAGAAATTTAAACAATGCATGCCATATTAAGTTGAAGTGAATCTTGTGAGTATAACAAAGACGAATATGATAAGACGATATGCCTTGTGGTTATCTGAAAACCACTGCTATGAGAATACGGCACCAAGTCTCCCGCACAGCTGCGCACTGGTCCCAGCTGCTCTGGAAGTCTCCCACAGAGCTGTACAGCGGACTCAGCTGCTCTCGAAGTCTTCCACAGACCTGGGCAGAGGTCTCAGTAGCTCTGAAATTTGATTATTCTGAAAGTCAAATCTTGTAGTAACCTGAATGCTGTTGCAGAGTCTCAGAACAGATTGCTTAGCTGTAGGGGGGCCTGGACGCATCACGAAGTCCAGAGAAGCTCTGGTACAGTCGCCCGAAGTGGCTGGGTAGTTTGCATATGGCTTCTGGACCGATTTACACTTTGCTGATGTCACTTTTGAAACCGGAGAAGAAGAGGCTATCAATCTCGTTGAAAACGAGTGGTACATCTTGCAATGCTCAATTTCGATTGATACTCTGAGCTATGACTCAGGTTATAACTAATGTGTTAGATAATGTCCACCTGTCCAAAGCAAAACCAACTTTATTTCTTGATGGCAATTGGTTCATAATTGCATCCAATGTCAGTGAGAATTCCCTCTGGCAAATGTTGCAAAGAGTGCTGGCAGACAGTATCACCAGATTGCTGTGCAATGTATTACATGACCATCATAGGTGTAGGTATTGTATAGCATTCCATGGAATCTGAGCAGAAACAAATCCCAACATGAGGTCACGATTCCAGGTGTCTTGGTGAAATTCAGCTTCGAGAATGTACTTTGCTACCAGTTTGGGGTGGTTTTTCTGTCAACTGTATGAAGATAGATACGATCTAACTGTCGAATATGGATTTTCTTTGTGAACTTAGTATTGTAATTCCACAACCGTCTTGTCTCTTCAGTATGGACAGGGCTATTTTATCAACAGTTGTACTTGTTATTTCAGAAACTTCTTACTCTGTTTTTCTGATAATTGTTTCAATGTGCGGTTTTGCCAGACAGTGATTCTTGATTGAGCTGGTCACATATTCTGAAGGATGGTAAAGAACTTGAAAGCAAATAATACAAATATTACCAGGGTTGCCAGTCTCCTCAATTCCGCAATTCAAATAGCAGTGTCATGAAGCAGCATGTGTAGAATTATATCAAGCGATAGGGCTTTGCAAGCCCACTTTCATAGAAGCCCACCAAGTATCAAATATGATTTGTAAAGTATGGTCACTCAAATCACAAATAAAGTCATATTTAGTTTTGGAAGGTAGTACACTCTCTAGCAATAAGGTATTGCAAGATTGAGAATCTGACATGGTGGTAGAACTGGGTAAGCTGTGGATTTCGAGTTGAGAGACTGTCAAAAGTTACGTTACTGTTAAGTAGAATGCTGGATCTTACATATTGAATTTGGAGCTACACGTAAGACAAAAGTAAAACCTGTGAAACATTGCATGGGAAGTTGTGACATTGTACGCTACTACATATTAACAAGACTGACCCTTAAAAACTCAATTTAGGTACGACACAAGGCAGTTCATTGGTGTAAAGCTTGCTGAGCCCCACAAAAAACTGTTGCTGCTCCGCTGATGCTTATTTTTGGGTGGTGGTAGCAATAGTGTTACTTGCATTTTTGCCCATAAATGCAGCCAATTCTTTAATTATGGGTATAATGTCAACACACACCCCTTGGATTATACAAGACGCAAGACAAGAAATTGTTTGACGCTCCTTTGACCCTGATTTTTTGGAGACAGTAGCAATGTTGTCGCAGGCTGTTTGGCCTGGAAAGGCAGCTGATGGTTCGATTATGGATGAATATTGTCCCAAAACCCTTGCATTAGCAAAAATTCAATGCCAAACATTGTTGAAGCTGTGTTGACACTCATATTTAAGATGGGGCAACGAGCAAGTCACTTACCATTGTAGCTATGAAACCGACTAATAGATTTTCTTTGGAAGGATGTACCTATGCAGCCCTTTGATTGCCAAAAGGGTAACCCTAAAAATCATTGATGCTCTGCTGACACTTGCATTGAACACATCCCAAGAGTTATCACACTCTCAATAGTGATATGGTTCCAATCTTAAACTCCTTATCGACAACCAACATCTCTTTTGTACGTATTATCGTTTGCATCTAGAAGCTTTGTAGCCTCTCATTGTCTGATCAACCACAATCCACATAATCAGAGTGATAGATGGTGTGGCCCAATTAGATTCCTATTCTTTTGGTCGGCCACTTACAGTATGTAGATCTTTCCACCAGTCTTTGATTAATATAGCCCAACTTTCTCACCTTTCCTCATCCAGCTCCTTCTCCTTGATTTCCATGACCTAGTATAAGCAATTTGAAATATCTCAACGATGTGCACCAGGTTTGTGTGCAGCATTTTCCAGTTGAATGCATGAATGAATGCTACATAATGGTTGTCATTCAGACAGATTCCTAATGAACACCAACTACTCCACCTATGACTCGTATGATATCACTGATGTAAATTTGGTTTCTAAATTTTGTCACTAATTTATTTTTTACTTTCTCACATCACAGTAACAGGCAAGCAGATATTGAGATTATTGGTTGTCTAACAGTCTGATATGGATTCTAGAACATTTGGATGTTCTGTATGACCCTTGGAAATGTACAGCAGAATTCTTCGGTCCAACAATTTAGTCACTGAAATCAAGACCAAGCTGATACAAAGCAAAATTGGTATACCAATTGTTTTCTAAATACTTATGACATCAAAATTACCAATTTACCTATCTATTCCTCTGGCAAGGGAGGAGAACTTACCATTTCTTCATCCCAATCTGATCTCTTTCTGATCATTAACAGGGGAGGCTATACGCAGGGGTAAACGCTAACTCATCCAAAAGGTTTCACTTGATAAATAGGGGATGAATCGGCCCCTGCATTGGGCAGAGGTCATGAGATTCCTCGGTTAAACATGGCTTCTCAGAACCTAGCCTTATATGACCAATTTCTTATTTACAAGTCCATTGCGGCAGTTTCAATATTCTGGGGATGATATTGAGACAATCCATAAGCTCTCCATATGTTGTCAGTGCAAGTGTGGCTGCAATATCTTCCATTTGTAGTTTAATGACTGCCGTACCCTCAATTCAGTGTTGCCATACTTCATATCTCTTTCCGACATTGATTTGGCTGCATCCTCACATCCCAGTGTTGTCCCTTCAATAAGACTCATTTGCTTCTGTCGAAACCACCCCATGTACTGCAGTACTGTTTTGGAGATTGTACCCCTCACCCAGCACAGTTTAACCTCTTTACTCAGCTTCCCCAGCTCGATATCTGCATCATTCTCATGATCCCCATGTTTCTCATCATCGGAACTTCCAACAGAGCTTGGCATCTGCACAATGTAAATCAGTTCGAAAGCCACACCAAATCCTCCCAGATATTCCAGGAGACCTCACCAGTACTTCTAAGTACTTCTAGGTGCTCCCAGACCCCCCTAGAGCTAAGCAGAGTGCTCTCAGACTCTGCAAGAGCATTCTCAAGAGCTCCTGAAAGCACCTGCAGTAACAGAGGTGCATTCAGGATGCTACGAAATTTGGCAAATAGAATACTCAAACAATAGAGCTCCTGAGTCATCGGCACAAATCAGCGAGAGACTTCGAGAGAAGTTGAGACTGCAGCCCAGCTCTGCAGGAGACTAGGAGTGCGGCCACGACTGCTGCGCATCTCTGCGGGAGACTTGGTGCCATATAGTTACAGCAGTTGTTCTTGCATAACAAGAAGTCATTTCGTCTTATCATATTTATCTTTGTTACAGTCACAAGATTCACTACATCATAAAATGGCATGCATTATTGTAGTCTCTCTATATACATACATATAGTCAGTCAGGCCCCAGATGGTACTCGAGCATAATCGGAGAAGCACCTGGTCACCCCCATTGAGAGATGTTGGAGATGCACCACTTGGAGGCCATTGTGGTGAAACGATGGAGCAAGAAGGCCGAGAGCCCACCAGCAACACAGTACTGTACCTCTCACAACGACCAAACAGAATGCACAAAAAAGAGCAGCTTCGGGTTGAATTGGATACGAATCGGGTGAGAAGGAATGATACTACCCGCTGTCGAGGACAGAGCGAGTGAGACCACAAGTTGGGGATGATAAAGTGTGTATTTTCATTATGTGATGAGATCAGTTGTAAATGAGATAATGTCTATCTCCTCCGGAGTCAGCTAAACATATACGCCCAGTTACTCTGTCCACCTCCATTATCCCTGTATCTCCGTACACCCACTCTCACTACTTGAAGATGTACTTGGAGGCCGTGATGGAGCCTCTCTGGAGATGCACTTGGAGACTGAGATAGAGTGAACTCAGAGATGCACTTGGAGGCCGGTATCAAGTGAGCATGGAGAGGCACCAGGAGACCGAGAGATCGAGTGAACTCCGAGATGTAGTTGGAGGCCATGATTGAGCAAGTTTGGAGATGCACTTGGAGGCCTAGATTAAGTGAACTCAGTGATGCACTTGGAAGCCGTAATTGAGTGTGTTGGAAGATACAGATGGAGTCCATGATTGATCAAGATTGGGGGAGTACTTGGAGGTGGTTGTTCTGGAAGTGATTGATCTAAAGGTGGTCAATCTGGAGATACACAATCTGGAGCCAGTGAATTTGGAGGAAGTGAATCTGGAGGCGGTAGATCAGAAGGCATGTGCAATGGAAGCTGAGATTCTATTTATTGGTTAACTCGCAATTGTGGGAATGTGGAGCATTCAGTACAACAATGTCCGCTGAGCACTGATGGAGTGGCTGGGAGCGTGATACATTATCTGGGGCTATGATGCACTACTGGGTGTATGCAGTACGTGGGGTATGCTGTACTTGGGGTATGCTGTACTCGGTGTATGTTGTACTTGGGGTATGCTGTACTCAGTGTATACTGTACTAGGTGTATGCTGTAGTTGGTGTATGCTGTACTCGGTATATGCTGTATTTGGTGTATGGTGTACTTGGTGTATGCTGTACTTGGTGTATGCTGTACTCAGTGCATGCTGTACTCAGCGTATGCTGTACTCGGTGTCAACTCTTCATAATGACATGGAGAAATTCTCAGGGATGACTTGCCATTATTTTCTTAGATGACAATAGAGTTCAGGCCTAGAAGGAGAGAAATGAGAAGAGATGGGGCAAATCATCCTGAGAAACTGAGACTTAGAGAGTTTGGTATGCAAGTCAATTAACTATGCTCGGTACAGCATGTACAAGTTCCAATCTGTCATGAAATCAGATTGATATGAGGTCTTCCCAACCTAATCAGGTAAGTAGTACCCGTGATTTCTCATATCCGCTTGTACCCTCCACATTGTTCTTATCTTTATCCCCCATCTCTCTCTTTATTGTCCACAACCCTATCATCGTCACAGAACACAAAGGCAAGTCATCCCTCTCTATTTCACCATGCTATGATCATGAGTTGACACTGTGTACAGTATACACCAAGTATAACATATACCAAGTACAGCATACACAGAGTACAGTATACACCAAGTACAGCATACACCAAGTACAGCATTCACTTAGTACAGCATAGACAAAGTACAGCATACACCCAGTACTGCATAAACCAAGTACAGCGTACACCAAGAACTGCATCGGACAGAGAATATTTGTCTTCCTTTCATTCTCATGATTATGCATTGACGGCTAAATATAGCGTCGGCTTCCGATGTGTGTCCCTACATGATCGGCCGCCATCAGCCAGATTGTCATTACTGCTCAAAGATAAAGTCACCATGTTACATTCCCACATCTGCAATTCAACTAACTGATGAATACAATCTCAGTACCCGGCGCACTGTACATCGACTGCCTCCACACACTCATGCAATCTCGCTCGATTATGGCCTCCAATTTCACACGATCATAGCCTCCAAGTGCATCACCAACCTTGCTCAATAATGGCCTCCAATTAAAACTCCGAACTGGCTCAATTACGGCCACCAAGTTCAAATGATCATAGCCTCCAAATTCATCTCCAAACTCGCTCAATATTGATCTTGGTGGCCATCTCTAAGTTCACTCGATTACAATCTCCCAGTGTATCTTTACATCCAGTCAATTACCGCCTCAAAGTTCATCTCCTGACTTGCCCGATAACCGCCTCACAGTGTATGTCTGAGTTCACTTGATCATGATAGTAATGTATACCTCGAATTGCTTTCAATCACCGCCAGCAGCCAGTCCAGATATACTGGGTGTAGATGGGCTACTATATAGATAGATAGATGAGAATACAAACTGAATACATGAGTTTTAAAATTTATTGAACAAAAAGTAGTAGCTATGATTTCCAGGCTCACCAGTAGCGTTCTCAAAGAAGATGAGGTTTTTCCCAGACTGCTTGACAGTGATTCAAGGTGCTAACTGCTACTCTCAGGATCGTTATTGGCGCACACAGGCTTGTTATCGGCTCTCCCGGGCTTCTGGTCAGCACTCCCTGGCTTGTTGTCAGCACTCCCAGGTTTGTTGTCGATTCTCCCAGGTATGTCATCGGTGCTCCCAGACTGGTTGTTGGCACTGCCAGGTGCTCCCAGGCTCATTGTTGGTACTCCTGGATTTGTTGCCGGGTCATCTAGGTACTCCCAGTCTCAGCACAAATTTCTCTCTGGCGCTCCAAGGTGTTCTGAAATTTATCACAATCACTCGCATGGTACTCATGTACCAGTTATCAGAGATCCCAGTTACTCTGTGTGCCGACTGGAATGCCCTCCTATGATTTCATACTCTCCTGAACTTGACGCATCTAAGTTTACACTCCACATCCTCTCAGACACTTCTGGAGGTTCACACTAACTAAAATACCTTTTGCTGATGAGACTGTCTCCAAAATCAACCATCATCTCCGGAGACCGTTTGTCTAGCTCTCTGATTGTCAATCCCACGTTATCAGCTTTCCTCATAGCTTCCTGCTCCTGCTTAATAGCTCTCTGAGCATCTTCAACTCGACTTCTTGCCACAGTAGTTTCACTCTCAACATAATCCTCAATGGATTTCTCTTTCTCTTCATTGCTTAGCAAGTGTGTTTCTTGTCGTTTCTCAGCCACAAGCTTCTTGTTCGATCGCAAGCTGCGCAATACCCCAAGGGCTCGGAGACTTTCTGCTTCCAAACAACATTTGCCTTTATTCGCTTCATGACATCATTGGGTGGAGCACTTTGTCCATTTGCCATATTTTCCCAACAAAAGTGGCAAAATGTTCTGTTTCAGAGCATTTACCACTGTTGTTTATGTTGACTTTGTCATTGGGCAAGATCTTGGATGTTGCAAGATATGGATGATATGGAGGCAAGCTGCAACTTGTATGTCAAGTTTGGTATGTTTGATCAATTTAACCAAATCAAAATCTGCATTTCAACTGTCACTCAAATGGAAATAGTTATGCTCACCATACAACATAACTTGATTGTTTGCGTCAGTTTCATATACCATCCAAGTGATGTATTGAGACAAAGATCTCCAGAGATTCTTCGTGTCAAAGAATGTCCAGTATATATCAGACAATCATGACATTTCGGCCATTGTACTCCTTCATTTACTCCTCTATACAAACAATCAATATTGGACCGACTTACTACAAATTGTGGGATGGTGGGAAACCTCTTGAACTTGCAACCATATGCGGCAGAATTCAACTTGAGTAGAACACACAAGTTGACAGTTACTTATTCCATTCTGACTTGAAGCTAACAATATATTGCTTAGGACTTCCCACTGCTTTTGGTTATCATCTTTCTCTCCTATTCGACAACAGCAAATCATGGCTATACAAATACCTAAGCATGGTCAGAGTGTATCCCAATCAAGCATAGCGTTAGGGACTTCATCCAATGAGTCATTCACTTCCACACAGCAGCAACAGAGCCACAAGTTAGTCAACCGTGACACAGCCAATGCAGCCAGTGTAAATATGACCAAGGACGTACATTTAAAAATCATCTGCAAGACTGAAAGTAGCAAGAATAACGAGCAGCATGGAATGGGATATGAGTATATCCATCTCACTGTCAACAGCTGTCAACTTTCAGTATAACGTATCGTGAGTATCTGTAAAGAGCTATGTAAGTAACTAATCTTTGCACATAATGGAAAACCTCTACGATTGACCAAGGCATCTGTTTGCACAGTATCGAAATCAAACATTATAATGATGTCAGCTTTGAGATTTTTGCGGACTAATTTCATGGTAAGCATCCCTGAGCGTGGACGACTCAGTTTATAGTCACCTTAGAGGATTCTACAGAAGCATATATGGTAGAGGTAGTAGCCGAATCTCATTGTTGGAAGCAGTAACTAATGTCTTCTACGATTGCAACATGGCTGCTACTAAAGCGAGGCAAGGAGATCGGGTACAGCTGGAATAGTCTGACATGCACCTGGTTTGAATATGGCCAAAATGGCGAAAGTAGGGTTTAGGTACACTGTAATAAAGAAAATGCAATAACTGATCAGGAAACCTTGCACTGAAGTCCGAGAGGAGAGGAAGCTGGGAGTTGAGTTTTCTCTGCGTATAATGGTAAAGGCTGAAATGGAATGTCACCTGGCTATGCTTTGTGCAAGCTGCATGGACGGATTCCTGCCTTGCCAACATGGTACCACAAACACTCTGCAGATACACTGGAGGCATGCAAGAACTGGTGCACCTATGCCTGACCGACCCAGACTACCAACACCAAAACTGATGCCACCTCTGCCTCAAATGCCACCTGTATCACCCAGTGACAATGATGGAGCTCAAAGTTCCCAAATTGACAATTTGCCACCCAGAGATGTGTATTCACATGCTCCAATTCCCAACCTCTATTATTCAAACTTGATGTATATGGGAAGGACAGTCCGCATGACACAGATTGTAATGCAGATATGCTGACTGCTGAAGGAATATCCACTGATTGGTGCACTATGTGATGTGTGGTAATGCAGCTAACATTCATTTTGCAGATGGGAGCAGCATATTGAGTGAATGTGCAAGTGAGGACAAACATTGATCGAAAGGAATGGGATTGTTGAGTGAATTATTATCTACAATTAGTGTATACTTTAAAGTATATTTTACAGGATATAGTTATATGTAGTATTAAAGAACAATATAGTAATCAAGGGGAAAGTAAATGAAAACAATAGAAAGGCTACTAAAACACTGGGAATGATACACTATGCCTTCTCAAATGACTGTATATTGCAGATATGACCATGGCAAAATGAGGGTCAACAGATTGTCAACAATTTTAGGTCTTGTAAGTCTGATAATTACACACTGATTTGGTCGTGATTATACAAAATGGGCATATTGGCCGCCTTCACAAAGCAACAATGATAGTGATATGCTTTCTACCCCATCCTGATAATCAGCATCAACACCACACCAACGATTTCTGGCCTTGCATTCTGGGTAATCTGACGGGTGAATGGTTGTTGACAGTTATACAGGAATTTATGGCTACCAGTATAGAAAAAACAGATACTGATAACCTCCCTGTCCGATCTTAACAATAAGCGTCAATGGAGTGCCAATGGAGTGTCAACAATTTTTGGTCCTGCATCTTTGGTAATACAAGTCGCGCTTAATCACTACCATCCATCAACACAGAGTTGGCAGTCTATATAGATAGAGATGCAAGGGATATTGCCAAGATAGCCTCCGGGACAGTAACAACTCATGTCATTTAGAAAGCTATCACTTAATATTCATGAGCCTTTCAGCATTCACAAACTGTCAAAACAACGTATCTGAATAGAAATGGCCACAGTGCGCTGTGATTGACTATGATACAAGGCCAACAATCATTGACGATCTGTTGACACTCATTTTAAAAATGGGGCAGGGAGCAATTCTCTTTTCCTCTTTCCTATCCAGGCGGCCAATGATTTGTTTATGACTATCTGCAACCAATCACCCTTCAGATCATCCAGGATACACAACTAACAATCGTTTATGCTCCGTTGACGCCCATTTTCAGCATGGGGTAGTTAGCATGTCTCTGCTTGGTTTGATCATAATGGTGACCAATACATCAAAATAAGACAGCAACTTACCAAAGTGTATATTCTGTGATTAACGGTAGCATATCCGAATGCGACTATAAGTAGTGAAACCCGAAATGGAGAACCACAGATTGGCACCAACGGACAGAGCAAAACACTACAAATCCTGTAAGTTGACAGGACAGGGTCGGGGTTTGGTGTACCAGAAAGCAACCAGTCAAGTTTTTAGACAGGTCTCAAACCGAACCGACACATTGTTGGGTTTCAAATCCGGACCACTGGCAGCTTTTCCAAACCAATCACTCACAGTACACAGAATGCTGCAATGATATTGTACACAGCCGATAGTGGTGAATGTGGTGATGTCAAAAGAAATGTTCGCTTTGTTGCTAATGATTTCAAGCAGATAATGTGAATGATTATTGTGTGGGATATGATATATATATCCTAGTTGATGAAGAAAACTGAGTGTCAGTTGATGAAATTTTACCCCTGCCCCACATTGGGTGAGGTGCGATGCAACTGTGAATTTGATATACCAACCTGACTTCTGGCTTACTTTGAAAGCAGTATGCCTGATGCTCCAATATACCACTCGAAACATTATCGAGATGCTTCCAAATATGTGTTCATCGACCATTCTATGAAATGCAAAAACTCTTACCAGAAATATCTCAAGTGCACACTGTGCAGAAAATCACTATTCCATATGAACTTGCTAAAGTCTGAGTATCATCAGTATTATCTAATATTAATAAACGAAGGGCTCTTACCTGACATGATTTTACATCCTGCAGAATAGGAATGACCCAATCCATCATGCTACAACTTCAGTCCATGCACCTGCATGGCCATCAATGAATATGTCAACTGATGATATACCCGGAGTCCCCAGACCTGGTCAAAACACCACCAGAAGATACTCCGGACACACAAAAGATGGACCCCAAGAAGCCTGATCTGAATAGTAACTCTGATCCAACCAAGATGAAGAGTCATAGGAGAGTAGTTAGAGGGGAATATGTGGGGGTGAAACCATATGGCTGAGCAACTGGATTATACAACAAGCATTGCAAATACTGAAAACAAAGGAATCCGTGGCATCCATTTTGGTCAGCACACAATCTCAAAATAGCTCAATCATTTACCCAGCACCTGAAAATATCAATTAACCAATCTCTGAGGTGTGGACCGGAATACACCGAAACCATATCAGTTCAATCAGCCGACTCTCTGCAAAAGCTCCTCTCTGATCTCGATTATGTGATTGGTGATGATAATTGAATTTAACCCCATTTACATATCTTCGGAACCTTACACTACAGCAATATTATGAAATGCATTAAGTTCCGTTTGGCACATCTTCGAATTTGATACACACCTTGACTTTGAACCACATTGGCAAAAAAAAACCTGTGCTGGCGAAATTCCAGTCAGAGTGGACATGCTTGCAAAGAGCCGTCAGAGATTTTCCGGTGGCGGATTACTACACGCCCAGTGTCAATACCAAGCGTTGCGTTGCATACCGCCCTCCAATTTGAGTTTCACTGTTTCTTCTGACTCTCTCAATCTCCAATTTCAAACGAAAGCTATGTCATTGTGGCCAATTGTAACCATACGTCAGAGTGGGTTCTTTGGGTATGCACTTGCATCAGGATTGGAATGCGATGGGTGATGCTGCAAAAATCTCTCCTCAGGTTCCTTCTACCTGCCTGCAAAATGCAATTCTCTGTTTAGTAATTATACGCATCACTCCAAGTCACCAGATCAATGTGGCTATTGTCAATCCATTGCTCATTCCATCCTTCTTCTTGTTTACTATCAGTAACTATGTCTGCAATTACATGTGTGCAGCTGCAAATAATTCCCACACTGATAACTTCCATAGGAACTACTGCCGGTGCTTTTCTCGTTGTTACAATTTTCGAGACGGAATCCAAGGCATTCAAGTTTTCAGGTAATGTGGTGAGCACCAGGGCTAGCCGGTAAACAATGAAAACTCCATCCTTCTTTGCGAGCTTGATTGTGAATTGTCATCGCAGTTACCATGGGAGACGCCCATTTGGCCTGCCATAACTCCTCCCTGGGCATTGCTTCACCCACACCCAGTTGTTCCATTGATGCCCTCCACACCAGCTCTTACTCCCTGTGCATTGACAAAGCTGAAATATGCAATCACCTTCTAAACTGTCAACTTGAACCTTAATACCTTGGAAAATACAAAGCTCCATTGTGTGCAGTTGTTCATCCGATATATACGTCTTGTTATGACTAGTTTGTGTGAATGAATCCAGTGTGCCGCTGGATATTACCACATAGTGAGTGGCATCTTGCATATAATCGAGTAATAATCTCAAGTCTTTGAACATTGTATCTGGATGATTTCCATTACAGCAGTTTCGGGGTCCCATGCATTTGGACTTCGCATATGACTGGGAGCTCAGGGGGGCAGCCAAAACAGCCCCAGACGGCTAGACTTTGCAGGTGGCAGCGGTGTTCTCCCGACGCTTTGCGAGGGCTTGGAGATTGAGCTCTCTGATTTTGAAATAGAGAATCCGACTCAGAACTGCGATAACTTGTGGCAGGTAGTTGAAATTGTGATTCGAGGCATTCCAACTGTCCTTGAGGTTCATTTGATGTACTTGTATATGAGTCTTGGAAGAATACTGTTGCAAGGCTCCGTATTGACGAATCTGTTTGACTGAATAGGGCATAAAGTGGACCATTGGAAAGATGAAGTTGGCATCTGTCTCCATTGAAAAATCTATCCCGGGGCTGCTATATTCCTGCCAGGTTTACATTTCGCACCACTTCTTCGACAGTATGCAAGTTTCCTCATTTCTTTCTTTATCTGCCTGTCGCCTGTTCATGAATTCCGTTCTCAGGGCATTCGCTTTGGCCTTCGCCTTTTCACCAGGTTGCCTGAGTATGAAAATATCTTTGAAGGTGTGAAAATGATACAAGGCATCTTCCATGTAGCTGAATGTTGCATCATCGTGTGATTTTTATCAAGCATACATAGAGAATTCTAACAATGCCTGTGGGCACTCGATTGCACAATTGAATGTAGGACTCTGAGCGGGGCTTCTGTTACGTGGGTGCTTAATCCCAATAATCGATACAACATTTATTGACTTGAGTACAACTGCCTATCTATTTACTCTTTTCCTCGTCTTATCCCAAGACTCAACCTCTTGAATCACTTGTCCAAGAGCGACCTAAATTGAATCGTCTCCAATTCCCATTGCCGATATATAGGGAGATAAAACTTCCCCTTTGTGCAACCACTCCTCGGCCAATTCCTCGAATGGTAATGCTCCTGTGTTCAAGTACCTCAACACCAGGTAGTCAATATTCTCGAGTTGACAAAAATTGAACACCACTCGGTAAGTGTGGGTTAAATGTGCTTCTTCCAACCGAAAGAGTAGATCGCCGAATAATCCGACAACCTGTTGAAGAGCGTATTCGGATTGTGTCAAGTGTCTCCCAGACATACGTTGCCTGATCACGTAGGTAAATCAGGGAAGTAGTGGCTTGGTATATAATAGATCAAATTCTTAATAATATTTTAAGATCGTCTTCGGTGTTCTGATTGTTGACTGTGGATTGCTGCGTGAGCTTGTCTTTTCATTGCCGGAGCAATACCATCTCTTTATAGTCCTCTTCGAGGGTTTGTACGCCGATACTTTGACGCTATGACTCCACTGATAACAGATACGTGTTACGTAAATGAGGTATTAAAGCTTTAGCACTTCTGATAAGAATTAGGCCATCCATTCCGTAAACTACGCGTCATGCAGTGTGTCAGATGAAACTTGAACTTAGACATCTCGCAATCTGTTTGCATCAATAGTTGGAACATCTACCGATCTTGATCGGTAGTGCTTTATCGCAAATAAATTCCTCACCTTAAAGGCTATTTGGCTTGCGTCATAGATTTAGTCGGCGACAAACCGATACTATGCCAACGTAGAACCTGACGCGTCATCTCGTATCGAATACGAAGTTGACATTGCAATGCATGCTAACTCACGCCAATGAGCAGGGTTGCTTCCGGCCTCATATCTTTAGCCGACATCATAATTCCCTCAGTCACGTCATGCTTAGGCCGAGACTGTCCTCTTTAGCCGGGGAGTGCCCCAATGACGCCTATTGCCTGAGGCAATATGTCGGAGATCCCGCATACTCGCATATTGACTATCAACTGTTGTGTCTCATGAGACATATCCCGCTAGTATCAGGAATAGTGAATGTGGTTGAAAACTATGCACACGGCTAAAGCAAGCTTTCCCGCAATGGCAACATAATTGCATCATCTTAAGTGAATCCGCTAAGTGTTCTTGGTCACGTATCCAATCAACACGCGCCTCCTATGTAACCCCGCTAAAGGTCATAGAACTGGCTCACTTTGCCCGTCATGAAAAGGTGTTTTGCATGTCACGTGACTATACCGAGAGTAACTCCGTGACATGTATTCATAAGACTATTGCACAGTACCATTATCACTGTTTGGGGAGAACCCCTAACATCACCCCCTTCCCTATGACCGGTGACCTCAACGGTGCTCCGTCATAACGAGTAGAAAAGCAAAAGATTCCACTCAACGAACCAAAGAAATAAAAAAATTTAATCAATAACCAAATAATAAAATAAAAATAAAAATTTAAAAAAAGATCAACGCTTTTTCCTGCCATAACGACCATCTCTTTCCATCGTAGGATTCTTACCGTAATAATCTTTCAACAAATGCGACGAACTTTCCAGCGCATTTTCATTTGTTTCCCACGTATTTTCATCACGCGAATAACCTTCCCACATAACCAAATACACATGCTTTTGTAGATCCTCGTCTGAAGGTCCGCTGGCGATAATTGATTCCATTTTCCAACCAGCATCATCCGCTTCAATTTCGACTACTTGTTTCTTCGGGTCGCTTCCTCGATAGCGCTCTAGCAACGCGATGTTGAAGTTAGGGTGTATTCTCCAGGATTCCGGCAACTTAAGCTTGCAGTACTTTCCGTTTTTCCCAGTATTAATAACTTCGAATGGTCCATACATCTTGTCTTCGAGTTTTTTGCAACGATGTTTGGCGCGGATATTCTTCCCATTAAGCATAGCCAATTCTCCATTCTTAAATGGTTCAATTGACTTCCTTTTTTTATCATAGTATTTCCGCATTGCTTCTATTGACTGTTCCGATTGCGTAGATAGCTTCGAATGTACCGCGGTCATATAATGACCATCTAACTCTGAAGCCGGATTGCAGAATTGAATCTCCGTTGGCCAATTTGTTCGAGGTTCGAATCCGTAATTGGCCTAAAAAGGAGATATCTTTGTAGCTGTATGTTTGGAGTTATTATATACGTACTGCGCCATGGCTAACATGGATGCCCAGTCATTCTGTTAATAATTGCAATAGGACCTTAGGTAACTCTCAATTACCTGGTTTATTCTTTCCATCTGACCATCCGACTGAGGGTGATAAGCAGTACTCATGCTTCTTTTAATCCCCAAATAGTCATACAAATCCGTGAAGAACTGTCCAGTAAAGGTTCCATCTCTGTCCGAGACCATGTCCTCTGGAAACCCGTGATACTTCCAGACATTTTCCAAGTATGCACGAGCCACGGTAGCACTATCCTTTTTCTTAATTGGAATAAAATGAGCCATTTTCGTTAATCGATCCACCACTGCTAATATCATAGTGGCTCCTTCTGACTCCGGTAAATCTGTTATGAAATCAGTACTAATATGCATCCAAGGTTTGCATGCCATCTCCAATGGATGTAATAGCCCATGTTTAGTGTGGCGAGGGGCCTTCGTCCTTTGGCAGTTATCGCATTCGTTACAATATTTCCTGACATCTGTTTCCATATTTGGCCAGTAAAAATTCCGAGCAAGCAATTCCATAGTGCGTTCTCTCCCAAAATGTCCTGCCACCTTGGAGTCGTGCTCTGAATCCATAATTCTCCTTCTCAAACCCTTCGGTACATATAACCTATTTTTCCAACATAATACATCATCCTTAATGTCAAAATGTTCATCGATCTTCTTGCCGGAACTCAGCTGTCTGCAAAGTGTAATATAATCCTCGTTGAGCATTGCGTTCTTCTTCATTCTTTCCTTAGCTTCTGGTAACAGTTATTCGACTGGCAATGCTCCGATACTGATTTCCTCATGGTCATCCTCATCCAACTGCATTGCACCTATTTCAACCCCTTGTTCTATTCTTAACAGTGTTTGCTGGCCAGAAGCTGTTGTACCCCCTTCTCTAGAGGTGAACGCCAGGCACCTTGATAATGCATCAGCTTTTTGGTTGGAAGATCCTTTGCGGTAAAATAAATCGAAAGAGTAAGACAAAAGTTCTTCCGCCCATCTTGCCTGTCTTCTTTTCAAAGAAACAGCTGTTTTAAAGTAGGTGAGATTCTGATGGTCGGAATAAACTATCGTTTTATGTTTGGCTCCTTGTAAGAAATACCTCCATTTTTGTAAGGAGAAAACTATTGTGAGCATTTCCTTATCGTATACATCGTAATTAAGCTCTGCTTGCAATAATTTGCGCGAAATAAAACTGACAGGATGTAGTTTCCTGTCTTCAAACTTCTGTGAAAGTACTCCTGCTATTGCAAAATCCGAAGTATCTGTCTCGACCAGAGCTGGCCGATTCAGATCATAATGTCGTACAATGGGAGTCTTTCCTGAAGTAAAGAGGATAGTAATCTTTAAAAAAGCTGCCTCCTGAGCTTCTCCCCAATTTATATCCTTAGTTTTTCCATGGAGTAAGTCTGTGATGGGCGACACAATAGCGGCATATGATGGAACAAACCTTCGATAAAAGTTCCATAAACCCAGGAATTGTTGTACCTCCTTAACCGTAGTAGGTCGTGTCCAGTCAACAATTGCCTTAGCTTGATCGGGATCCATTCTCAATCCAGTACCACTAACGATAAACCCAAGAAACGGTACTTCCTTAGCATCAAATATGCACTTATCGATTTCGACACACATATGATTATCCATAAGTAGTTGAAATACTTTTGAAACTTGATGGTGATGTTTCTCAAGGGATCCTTTTGTGGCGATAAGGATATCGTCAATATAGACCACAACAACCATCCCTCCATCTTCATCAATGGCAACTTTCTAGTCAAGCACCAATTCCATTCCCAAAAGAGGTCGTAATATGCGATTCATTTCTCTTTGAAAAGTAGCCGGTGCATTGGTTAACCCGAAAGGCATGACCATATAGTCTTATAAGCCCAACTTGGTTCTGAAAGCAGTAAAATTTTCATGGCCCATAGCCATTCGCATTAAATGGAAACCCCCCTTCATGTCAATCTTCATGATAAAGTCACAATCTCTCATTTTCCTGGATAACTCGTCCATAATTGGCAACGGGGTTTTATCCATTTTTCTGTGATCATTTAGATGCCGATAATCAACACATAATCGAAGTCCTTTCCCGCTCGGGTTTGGCACAAACAGAATAGGACTTCCAACCAAACTGCTGGATGGTCGGATCTTTTTCACCTTGATTATCTTCTCCAAATATTCAACAAGTATTTTCTCTTCTTCTTGAGATAATTGGTAAATTGGACCCATTCGTAACTTATCCTCGGATGTAATGAGTTCTATCCTATGATCGCAACCGCAATGATCTGGTAGCTTCTCCGCATGTTCTGGATCAAATAGCAATAAGAACTTATGATATTGTTTTGGTAACCGATCCAACATTGATGGTGTAGACTGACCTAAGGTGCCAATATGTATACCATCTTTATTCAATGCTACCCACTTATCATAAGTTATTGAATATTTGGGATGTATCCTACCATGACAAAAACATTGAGGCCCACAATGCGGGAAATGTAAATGTGACATTGTTGTTCCGCTTGCTTTACGCTTCTCGAGATACCATGCTGGTATAAGACAATCGTAGTCGGCGGATGTCTTCATTACCTCAAAAGCATGATTGTTCTCGTCATAAGTTCGATGATTTCCAAAGCACAACCCTAGTGGAACCGTATAGTGACCCTCAGTAGTGATTCCTCGTCCAGTAACGTCCGCTGATCGAACCTTCGTTATTCTTCTGACCACTGGTATTTGGAACGCCTTAACAGCTTTTGGCGAAATGACGATGCTAGTACTCCCCAGATCCAGCATGCAACGTAATGGGTAATAGTTATTATCATAATCGATAAAAAACTTGTATATTGGTCGTTTTCCAATTTTCGTAGGTGATATTTTAGTGATTTTATGTGTTTTTCTAGCAGGTAGATAATACACAAAATCATACGAGGTACTGCTGCGTTTGACCTGGTGGTCGAGCTGATTATTTACTTTGCGTTTCGTCATTGCTATCCTTTCGACAATAGCATAACCAAAACAGGTTAAAATAGGGATAAACTGTTCTTATATAATATGTTGTATAGTCGTATCCCCTTACTATCGAGCAGTTTCGACCTTCCGGTCATCCTCAGAAGGGAAAAATATCAAAGAAAAAAGAAAAGGTCTTCCAATCGTAGATTGGTATGTTAAAACATTTATTTTCAACCTTATAAGCTAAATGTGGCTTATTCGCTATCTGAACCATAATCATCCCACCAATTCCTTTTGGGGCTTACTGATTCTTCTTCTTCCTCAGAACATTCTTCCTCGCTTTCGTAACAATCCTCATCACTATCCACTTCAGATTCGAACTGTCCTTCTTCGTCTGTCGTATACAGATCTATATCTGACCCGGATTCCTCTTCCTGTTCATTCGCTCCTACCTTCAACTTTTGATATTCCTTTGCTTTCGGAAACGGAGCCGTTCCGACTTCTTTCCTGGCTCATCCAAAACAATCGATAGTTTTATGGGCACCTTTCCTATCCGCTGGCCAAGCACATCTCTGGCATTCTCCAGCTGCCTTCCTTCCGTCTAATTCGGATTTATCAATTCCTTCGGTTTCCTCCGCATAAGTCATATTAGACTTATTCTTTCGTTTGAAATTCCGATCTGGCTGATTCCGATTATCCTGTCATCCCTGAAACTTATTTTTGAAGGTTTTCGATTTCTCGAATCTCGTTTCGTTCATAACATGGGACGATCTTCGTACTTCGCTTCTTACCTCCGAGATGGTTTTCTTTAATCCCAGATTCTTTTTTGCCTCATTCCATTTCTCCGCAATTCTTCCGGCATTAGTGATAATAGCAATAATTTCTTCGTCAGTCTTGCCGGCAGGATTGATCGTCTGCATTTGTTCCAGGATTTTATGCGGTAGTCGATCCAAAATGATTTTCTTAAGTGCTGCTCCAGAAACCAGAGCCTTATCATTATGCATTTGGATTTGTGTAAACATATCACTGATGCATCCATCGTACCTGACCTTTTCTAAGCTGGCATAAGCTTCATCCATGGCATCCTTATCTTCAAACTGTAACTTTAATGCTTGGATGTAACACGTAATTGTCTTCAGGTGTTTCCCGGAAATCGTTCCCCTAATCCATTGGATATGCCATGCCGCGGCATACTTATCCATCAACGAACCAATCCAGTCGATAGTTTGTTCATCATTTGGGAATTTTTCCGGTTGGTCCCGGATATACACTTCCATCATTACCCACCAGGTTTCGAAGTCATCTCCTATTAGCCCTTCAAATCGTTTAGGCTCCTTAATCTTAATTGGCTTCACATACTGAAGTTCTCGAAGGCGTTGCTGTCTTCGACTTATCCGTGGGCGACCATCATTATTAATGCCATGATCTGACGGTGGTCCGGATCCTGGAGGTGGGGGATCCCCTGCACCTCCTGCGGCTCCTCCGGCTGCTCCACCTGCTGCTCCATCGCCTGCTCCTCCCGTTGCTCTACCGGCTGCTCTTCTGGCTGCCCCTCTGGCTGCTCCGTCGGCTGCTCCTTCGCTTCCGGCAACTTCACAAATTCCTCTTATCCAGGTTACTTCACTTTCCGTATCTAGCAAGCTAGAAGCATCACTCCCAAAATATTTTTGTCTTTCAGGATGTACTGTAGTGGATGGCCCTGCCTATGGCACAGGATGCCGAAAATCGTACTGTGATGACTGCGAAAACTTAGATCCTTCCATAGCAGTAGTTAATCCCATATTAACTTCCTGCATCTGAACTAACTGCTCATCTATGGCAACGGCATGGTCTCTCAATTCTCGTCTGGAAGGTACTTCTTTCAAGGAATTCTTAATACAATTCAACACCTCATTAACTTTTTCGATCTTAGAATTCATATCTTTCAAAGATCTTTGCATTCCAATGTTGGTTCCTTTAATTCTGAGAATCTGGCTTGCATTATCCGTAATGCGTTTGCTCATAGCTTCCATCTCTTTCTTACGTGTTGTACAGATGTCATTAGCCTCCTGCACTATCTGCGCATCCTGACCCTGCAGAATATTTATGCCTGACCGTAGTTCTTGTAACACTGCCTCTTGCAGTTGTAGCTGACTCCCAACTCCTGCTGCATCCATATCCACACGATGTTTGTCGGTATATATCCTTGTTTCGAGGATTTCGATACTTGCTTTTACCAAATCAAACTCAGCTTCTAGGACCTCTTTTTCTTCGTTGCAGGCTTGTATTATATGGACAACTTGCTGCGCTGGTTCCAACAACTGTTTTTGAACTAAGTTGGAACTCGCGTCCTGCATTTCGAAATCTCCTTGTCCTAGTTCTGCTTCTTCTGGTGCCTCGATTGCCCTCATTTGCTGGTATTCCAACCGAGCCTGCTCGATACTCCTCTGGTAATTTTGTACCCATACCGGGGTTTCCCTGGCCGCCGGGGATCGAGGCTTCTCGACTCGGGACCCGCTGGGCGCCAACGCCCCGCTCTTCCACATCAATCTGCGCCTGATGGCTGCTATTTGGAATTAAATGGTCGTAATTTGGTGGCGGAAGTAGTCTACTTAATTCGACTGTTGCATCGTCCTTATGAGGACAATTCTCCAATTGACAATGATCAATACAATGTCTTTGTAAAATATAAGAGGCTCTGCCGTTTATCCTGCGTAAGTATTTGTAGGTGTAGCACTCTGACAGGAAGTTACAACATTGACAAATTACTGCTGCGCTTTTTTCCTCGATATTGTATAACTGGCAATTGACGCAGAAGCAGTTCTGTCTGCGACAATGTTGGTTGCAAGTCCTCTGACCGAAATAAATGCAACAGAAGTTGTCTTCGCACTTCTGGCACTCCAAACTCATAGATATTCAAAAGTATTGGTTTATCAATAACCACGAGATGTAGTTTGGGGTCGTTTGGGTATCGTATAAAGTATGCTCCAATCTTTGATAACTCCTGGTAAAGATTGAGCAACTCTGGTGTCATGTATTCCTCAATCAGATACAGCATAGAGTACTTAAAATATTATACTGTTACAGGGGTGCTTAATCCCAATAATCAATACAACATTTATTGACTTAAGTACAACTGCCTATCTATTTACTCTTTTCCTCCTCTTATCCAAAGACTCAACCTCTTGAATCACTTGTCCAAGAGCAACCTAAATTGAATCGTCTCCAATTCCTGTTGCCGATATATAGGAAGATTAATCTTCCCCTTCGTTCAACCACTCCTCGTCCAATCCCTTGAATGGTAATGCTCCGGTGTTCAACTACCTCAACACCAGGTAGTCAATATTCTCAAGTTGACAAAATTGGAACGCCACTCGGTTAGTGTGGGTTAAATGTGCTTCTTCCAACCGAAAGAGTAGATCGCCGAATAATCCGACAACCTGTTGAAGAGCGTATTCGGATTGTGTCAAGTGTCACCCAGACATACGTTGCCTGATCACGTAGGTAAATCAGGGAAGTAATGGCTTGGTTTATAATACATAGAATTCTTAATAATATTTTAAGATCATCTTCGGTGTTCTGATTGTTGACTGTGGATTGCTGCTTGAGCTTGTCTTCTCATTGCCAGAGCAATGCCATCTCTTTATAGTCATCTTCGAGGGTTTGTACGCCCATACTTTGACGCTATGACTCCACTGATAACAGATACGTGTTACGTAAATGAGGTATTAAAGCTTTAGCGCTCCTGATAAGAATCAGGCCATCCATTCCATAAACTATGCGTCATGCAGTGTGTCTGATGAAACTTGCACTTAGACATCTCGCAATCTGTTTGCATCAACAGTTGGAACATCTACCGATCTTGATCGGCAGTGCTATATCGGAAATTAATGCCTCACCTTAAAGGCTATTTGGCTTGCGTCATAGATTTAGTCAGCGACCAACCGATACTATACCAACGTAGAACCTGACGCGTCATCTCGTATTGAATACGAAGCTGACGTTGCAATGCATGCTAACTCACGCCAATGATCAGCATTGCTTCCGGTCTCATATCTTTAGCCCACGTCATAATTCCCTCAGTCACGTCATGCTTAGGCCGAAACCGTTCTCTTTGGCCGGGGAGTGCCCCGATGACTCCAATTGCCTGAGGCAATAAGTCGGAGATCCTGTGTACTCCCATATTGACTATCAACTGTTGTGTCTCATGAGACATATCCCGCTAGTATCAGGAATAGTGAATGTGGTTGAAAACTATGTGCACGGCTAAAGCAAGCTTTCCCGGAATGGCGACATAGTTGCATCATCTTAAGTGAATCCGTTAGGAGTTCTTGGTCACTTATCCAATCAACCTGGGACTCCTATGTAACGCCGGTAAAGGTTATAGGACTGGCTCACTTTGCCCATCATGAAAAGGTGTTTCGCATGTCACATGACTATACCAAGAATCACTCTGTGACATGTATTCATAAGACTATTGCAAAGTACCATTATCGCTGTTTGGGGAGAACCCCTAACAGCTTCCACCTCGGAGAGACTGGTTTACAACTCCAAGCAGGTACCGGCTTATTTCTTTCATCTCCTTTCCATTACATTGAAAAACTTCCTTATATAACGTATTTTTCTGTGTGAGGTTGTGGTATGCAGACATGGGTAACCAGATTGCACAGTACTTGTGGAGCCATTCGCATGCCTTCATGAAGTAGATAATCCACTTCTGCAGGTGGGTAACCATGCCAATCTGTACTGTATCGAGGTGGTCAGGCTTTGGGAGGTCACTCACGATATCGAGAATATTTGAAAACATCTTGAATCCACAGTGAACATGGTACAACGACAGTTCCACATTGGTTGCCTTGGTGTTGTTATTGCTGATCGTTCTATACAGGTTGTGATTCCACTGGGGGTGTTGCTTGTCAGGAGGGTCATAATCTCCAAGTGTGTTGATTGCACACTCTCTCCATAAACAGACATGCCGCTCAACATAATGTTGGTTGCAAAAATTTGGGCAATCTGCAAGCGATGCTGCTAAAACCGATTTGCAATGCCTGAAGTTCCCATCGGCACATAGAACATTGTAATCCTAACTGTCAGGGCTGGGATTTTATTTAAACGTAAGAAGCTGGATTACCCGTGAGAGTACTTAGTTCAGCGCTTCTTGGTTTGATTCCCACTGCTCATCCAGACACTTCTGAAAGATATTGCGGTTCCCGATTGGACTCAGCCAGAGAGGCACCATTATAATGCTATCAGTTGAGGGCATTTGGTGGAACTTCAAAGATACATTGCCAATTGTCCTATATACAGGCCACTCATTCTTGTCACCAGCAAAATTCAAGAAACATGCTCCATTGGACATGAAGTTCATGGGAACCAGTGTATCCCCCACTCTGAGCATTGACTTAGCGTCAATTAGCATGTTTTTGTCATCAAATTCCTCTCCATATCTGTGTCACCCATCACAAGTCAGCTGTGTGCATTTCTGTATGAATGCATTTCCATGGCGTATCACTGTTAATGCAACCCTGAGCGGCGTGACTGTCATGCTCAGCAAAGGCTGGCTGCCGCATCAACCATGTCCTGATTTTGATGATGTCTTGACTCCAGTAATTGATAGCACATTGGTGATTGTCATTCGACCTCCTATCCTCAAGAGTGTGTACTTCCCACTCCACAAGAGCCTGATCATCTGGCATACCAGCTACGAGGTGCTGGAAACAATGCCCATTTTTGAATTGTAGAAAATGGGGAGCAGCAATTTCTTCCTTCAGTACGTTGTCATCGTATGTCTTCATGCTTCTCTCCTTGATTCTACACTGCATATATTTGAGCTCTTCACGCATCACAAATGGTTAGTAGGGATTATTCTGTAGGTTCATCTCAAGGCAACCCAGAGTGTCGCATTCCCATTACTCAGCAATGTAATAGCTCTGTGGAGCGCTGGCACCAGGGAATGTTTTGTCCGCAGCAGAACAGATGGTGGTGGTTGAGACTCCGAGTATGCAATGTAGTCAATGTGTTCAAGGTAGGGAAACGCATCCAAGACATCAACTGAATCCATGTTAGGGTTGAATTCATGATTCTGAGCAGGTTCAATGCATCGGCATGTGCTGCAAATATTCAGATTCTTCTGGCGTGCAACTTGAAGGTGTATAGGATGGTGTAATTTGGGATGTTTAAGTCGCCGGCTCTCTGAGGTGAACTTCTTTCAGCATCAAAATTTGGCACAACTGGAAGTGGTCTTCTCTGGCATTGTTGATGACACCTGAGGAGTGGAGTATTCACTCTAGAAAGGCACGAAAGTTGGTGCTACACCTGAGCAGCCTGCTGTGGGTGTACGCTCACAACACTTTCAGCTAACTTGAGATATTTATTGAGCCTCAAAACTATCACAAGGAGGTTCCCTACATGCCAGTAGTTGCAAAAAAGCTGCATGCATGATGTCTTATCATAGTATGAATACAATAAAACCAATACACAACCCATAAATGAAATAAACCCTGAGCAATCCAAAATCCTCGTGACGTGTGTAATGATGAAAGCCTGAAATACATAGATTAGAGGAAAGGAAATGAACAAGACAAAAACGAGACTCTAACCCAAACGCAACGACCATCACCTTCTCTGCAAAGCAAAGGCTGGTTCACTCCAGACCTGCCAAGCCATCCGGGCATGCCTCATGGAGAGGGACATCAGGGAGAAGGATATCAGGGAGACTGTTGCCACCTGCTGATTGGCTAGGCAGCAGCTGATCCACATCCACATCTGAGGTGTTTCCGGCAACCTCAGCTTCACATGGACTTCACACCGCCGGGTGGGATATTGCAGTGGTATAGGCCACGAGGACTTCAGCCCACCGAAGGGATGAATCACGGGTGTCACCATTCGAGGGTGATGCTACGGGGTTTACGGCTGTGTGGCCTGCGCCAGAGGTTGTGGCCATGGGGTAAGCTTGTGCAGCTCCTGGCCTTGCTCAGGTAGCAAGATTGGCTTGTCGTGTACCATGATATCTACATCGTCAGGCGATGTACTCACAATCTCTCCCTGGCCAATTGTCTCTGGTTCTTTGCCATCATCCTCTTTCTTATCCTTCTCCTCATCCTCATTCTCCTCCTCCTCATCTTCCTTGTCTTCATCTTCCTCCTCTTCATTGTTACTGTGCCTTTCATTATCCACAGTGCCAGTTAAACATATGCCGTACGGTGTGTCCACATCATCCTGCATGCGCATATCCATTTCAGAATTATGTTCTGATTCATATTCGCTGTCCGACTCCTTGGTACAGTCAGTATCTTAATTTGAGGAAATTGACAGGGCAGGTGATGCTTCCGGCTCTAAATATGCTCACTCTAGTTTGTCCTCTGCGTTCAAGTCTGCCTGATACATTTCCTTCTGCAACTGCAAAGCAATGGCACAAGAGATATCATCTCCCACTGGGGTTTGTTTAACAATACCTTTCCCTTTACTGTTTCCCTTCCCCTTCCCCTTCCCCTTCCCTTCCTCCGTTGCCTTCCCCTTCCCCTTCCCCTTCCCCTTCCCATCCTTTGTTCCCTTCCCTTTGCCGGTCCCTTTCTCACGGCCATGCGTGTCCTCCTCACCAGCGCTGGACCGATTGCGCACACATACACCTAAAATCGACGGAAAATTGGCTGCAGATTCCGCTGAGAAAACGGAGTCGGAGATCTGCTCTCCCCGAGATCCAACTGTCTACCTTTCCTGCAGAATCTAAGGCTCCAATTGTCAACACCATGACCTTGAGGTATCGTGAGATCTTGTCATGGTGGCTGCGCTAAAGATAAGGTTCGGACTACCATATCGACCAACGTCATGATTTCGGCCTACATACGCCACCTGCCACCTGCCACTCGCCACACGCCGCCCGCCGCCCGCCAAGCACTGCCCGCCACCCGCTACCAGCCTCACACTTCCCAGTGCCTGGCGTCTTGAGTGCAATTGGGAGTATACTTGTGAGCGACTCGGAGGTGTACTTGGGAGTGTCTTGAGAGCTTACTTGGGAGCGTAGAGTCAAGCGGGCTGGGAGTGTGCCATCGAGTGCAATTGTGAGCATCCAGGAGAGCATGCCCGGGAGTGTCCTTGAGAACGTACTCGGAGTGTACATGGGAGCGTCTTGAGAGCTGACTTGGGAGCGTACAGTCAAGCAGGCTGGGAGTGTGCCATCGAGTGGAATTGGGAGCGTACTGGAGAGTATGCCCGGGAGTGTACTTGAGAACGTACTCGGAATGTACTTGGGAGCATCTTGAGAGCCTACTTGGGAGCATATAGTCAAGCAGGCCGGGAGTGTGTCATCGAGTCCAATTGGGAGTCTCGAGAGTGTGCTTGAGAGCGTCTTGGGAGCTTACGTGGGAGCGTACAGTCAAGCAGGCTGGGAGTGTGGCATCGAGTCAAATTGGAAGTGTACTTGGGAGCGTTGTTGGGAGTGTGCTTGAGAGTGTCTTGAGAGCTTACTTGGGAGCGTACAGTCATGCAGGCTGGGAGGTGCCGTCAAGTGCAACTGGGAGTGTATTTGAGAGCGTGCTCGGGAGTATGCTTGAGAGCGCCTTGAGAGCTTACTTGGGAGCGAACAGTCAAGCAGGCTAGGAGTGTGCCATCGAGTGCAATTGGGAGCGTCCTTGAGAGCATGCCCGGGAGTGTACTTGGGAGCGTCTTGAGAGCTTCCTTGAGAGCGTAAGTCAAGCAGGCTGGGAGTGTGCCATCGAGAGCAATTGGGAGTGTACAGTCAAGCAGGCTGGGAGTGTGCAATCGAGTGCAATCAGGAGTGTACTTAGGAGCATGCAATGAAGTGCATCTGGCAGCTTGCTTTCAAATTTGTTGTATGCAGTGTGATGTATAGTATCCAGCGCACAAAATCGCATGTGTATCATTGTAATCTAGTCAACATGTAGGTCCATAAGACATTCATAGTGCCACGTGTCAAATATGCTGTGAAATACCGTCCCAAAAACAGCTGCTCTATGAGCTGTGCGTCGCATGAGGTCATTTTTCATGGCACAGTACTGGTAGAGTTAGCAACGGTTCCAGGTTACCCGGCTGCGGACCAGCTCAGAAAGGGCCAACAAACTGAACTGGTCAAGTTGGAAAGGGTAATTATCCGGACTGCACCTAAACCCGCCATATTTGGGGCCAGGTTGGAACCGGACCGCGGTTCCAAGTTGCGGGTTCTTCAAGTTTCATTCAAACTAAGTATTTGAGTTTTCATTGTATCGCAATATAACCTATATCTGGTATATACAATTTTATACGCTCTTTCATCTCCCATTCCCCGATTTCCAATTGGATCAATATTCATTGCGTTTCTGTGAAATGAAGTGGAATCTCATGATATATCACCGGTATTCCACAGCAACTCTACTGATATTGATCAGATTGAGAATCGGAGAGCAGGAGGTGAATGAGCACCTAACACTGCATTATTCATGTATAGATTATCTCATGATACAATCAGAACTCAAAGACTTAATTGCAGAGAAACAAGTAAGCTCCCACTGAAGGGGTTTCAGGTGGAAACCGACAAAAATGCTCCGGTCCTGCTATTTCGTGTGATAAAGCCCGTTGCCATGGTCCTCGTTCCGGCCCTATCCGGTACAGGAACAGAACCCTGACTTTGAAACAGTTGCAAATACTATGTACCGGTACAATACTGAAGCCACAATCAAGTACTTGGAGCAGAATCTGGTAGAGTTCAATCATCACAAGTGTGTTTTCAGTCAATTCTGCACTAGTACATCTATTAACAAGGTCTTCAAAACCTTCAAACAAAGGCATACTTTCGACAATCAGGAGGAACAGGGGAGTGACCCCACTCAGAAAAATCAATCAGCAGTCGAAATTCCTTGTTCTGTTGATAAACATAGAATGCACATGTAGTCAGAAATTGTACGAGATTTTTTTACAAATCGGATTTATACTGGGCAAATATGTGTCACCCGAACCACTTCTCTGACCATATCGGACAGCTTGGCAACCTCTTAAATGCAAGCTCTGAACTCCCAGAAAGAGCGATGATGGATCTTAGCCAAGCCTACCAACAATTGAATTATATCAGTTAACCATACAAATTCTGTTCATGAATATTTGAACGGTGGTGCTTCGGTATTGCAAGCTGCATACACATGCTACAACCCAATGTTGCTACCATGAAATAATTCTATCCAAAGAGCCACTCAAGCAAATGACAAAAATCCAGTGACCAGAAATCAAGATCCTTGATCACTTGGCCACGTAGTGTGCAATGCCACATCAGCAAAATGTAAATCGCTCCGGAAGCAACACGCAATCCTCCCAGACACTCCAGGCGACCTCACCAGTGCTTCTAAATACTTCTAGATGCTCTCAGACCCCCATGGAGCTAAGCAATGTGCTCTGAGACTCTGCAAGAGTATCCTCAGGTGCTTCTGAGAGCACCTGCAGTTATGGAGGTGCATTCAGGATGCTACAAGATTTGACTTACAGAATAGTCAAATTTTGGAGGTCCAGAGACCACTGCGCGGATCTGCGGGAGACTTCAAGAGCAGCTGAGACCGCTACGTAGATCTGGGGGGACTTTGAGAGTACTGCGGGAGACTTGGTGCAATATTCTCACAGCAGTGGTTCTTACATAACCACAAGGCATTTCATCTTATCATATTTGTCTTTGGTACAGTCACAAGATTCGCTACATCAAAATATGGCATGCATTATTTAAGTCTGAGTATATATATACATACGGCCAATCTGGCCACAGATGGTAGTCGAGCATAATCGGAGGAGCACCTGGACACGCCCATTCAGAGAAATTAGAGATGCACCACTTTGGAGGCCGTTGTGGTGAAACAATGGGGCTAGATGGCAGAGAGCCCACCATCAACACCCCGCCGCACCTCTCGCAACATCCAAACGGAATTCATGAAAAATTGCGGCTTTGATTCAAGTAGTGTAGGAATTGGGTGAAAAGATATGATACTACCCGGCGTTGTGGATCCATGCAATTGTGTGGCTCCACCAAAACTCACAGACAGAGCAAGTGAGACCAAAAGTTGGGAGAGATAGAGTGTGTATTTTCATTGTATGATAAGATGAGATGGAAATGAGATGATGTCTATCTACTTCGGGGTCAGCCGAATATATACTCCCCGTCACTCTGTCCACCTCCAGTACCTCTGTATCTCAGTACACCCACCGTTGCTCCTTAAAGATGTACTTGCAGGCTGTGATCGAGCGAGTTTGGAGATGCACTTGCAGGCCGTGATCGTGTGAACTTGGGAGCCTTAATCGAGCAAGTTTAGAGATACACTTGGAGGCTGTGATCAAGTAAATTTGGAGATACACTTGGAGGCCGTGATCGAGCGAGTTGGTAGATGCACTGGGAGGCTGTGATCAAGCGAAGTTAGAGATACACTTGGAGGCCATGATCGAGCAACTTTGGAGATGCACTTGGAGGCCGTAATCGAGCGAGTTTAGAGATTCACTTGGAGGCTGTGATCGAGCAAGGTTAGAGATGCACTTGGAGGCCATGATCAAACAATATTGAAGGAGTACTGGGATGTAGTCAATCTGGAGGTAGCCAATCTGGAGGCGGTAGTTCGGGAGGGAGACACGACAGGAGCTGAGACTCTATTGATTGGTTAACTCGTAATTGTGGGAATGTAGAGAATTGAGTACACACCTGGTCTGCCAAGGGATGAGAGATTGGCTGGGAGCGCGAGACAAACGATAATCAGATGATGCAGTACGCAGTGTATGCAGTACACAGTGTATGCCGTATTTGGTGTATTCTGGACTCGGTGTTAACTCCTGATCATGGCATGGAGAGATAGAGAGCGATGACTTAACTTCGTGTTCTTAGATGATGGTAGAATTGAGGACGAGAAAGAGAGAGATGAGAGGAGATTGGGGAAATCATCATGAGAAACTGGGGCTTAAGAGAATTTTGTGTGAAAGTCAATTGACCATCACCGATACAGCAGGTACGATTCCCAATCTGGCGTGTAACATCACCGATACGAGATCTTCCCAACCCAATCAGGCAAGTTGTACCCCTGATGTCTCATATCCGCTCGTCTCTTCCACATCGTTCTCATGTTCATCCCCCATCCCTCTCTTTCTCGTCCACAACTCTACCATCCTTGCAGAATACAATGTTAAGTCATCCCTCTCTATCTCTTCCATGTCATGATCATGAGTTGACACTGAGTACAGCATACACGGAGTACAGTATACACCAAGTACAGCATACACCAAGTACAGCATACAGCGAGTACAGCACACACCGAGTACAGCATACACCAAGTACAGCATACAGCGAGTACAGTACACACCGAGTACAGCATACACCAAGTACAGCATACACCAAGTACAGCATACACGGTATACAGCATCTATCCAAGATTGTTTGTCTTCCCTTCATTCTCAAGATTACAAGTTGACCGCTGAATGTAGCTTCAGCTTCCAGCGTGCCTCCCTATACAATCGACTGCCATCAGCCAGCCCTCCATGAGAGCTCAAAGGCAAAGTCGCCTGTCACATTCCCACGGTTGCGAGTTAACTGACTGATGGAAAGGGTCTCAGCACCCATTGCGCCATCCATTGACCACCTCTAGGTACTCATCCAAACTTACATGATCACGACCTCCAAGTTCGTTCAATCATGGCCTCCAAGTGCAGCTCCAACCATGCTCGATTACGGCTTTCCAAGTGTTTCTCCAAACTCGCTCCATTACGGCCTCCTAGTGCATCTCCAAACTCGATCGATTACAGTCTCCAAAGTTCGCAAGATCATGGTCGTCCAAGTACATATCTCCAAACTCGCTTGATCACGGCCTTCAAGTGTATCTCCAAACTTGCTTGATCACATCCTCCAAGTGTATCTCCAAACTCACTAGATTACGGCCTCCAAGTTCACACAATCACGGCCTCCAAGTGCATCTCCACACTCACTCGATCACAATCCCGGAGTGGATTTCTAAGTTTACTGGATTACGGCCTCCAAGTGTATCTCCAAATGCCCTCTATTACCGCCTCCAAGTGCATCACCAAACACGCTCGATCACGGCCTCGGAGTTTATCTCAGAATTCACTCGATCTTCATTATCAGGTGCATCTCGAATTTGCTCTCTAGCACTGCCTGCAGCCAGTCCCGATATACCGTGTACACGGGTAGCTGCATAGATACATAGAAGAAAATACAAACTGAATACATGAGTTTCAAAAATTGTTGAATGATATGTAGTAGCTATGATTTCCAGGCGCACCTGCAACGTTTCCAAAGATGTCGTTTTTCCCAGACTGCTGTACAGTGATTCGAGGTGCTTCCAGGCTTGTCACTAGCGCTCCCAGGTAGTCCCAGACTTGATGTCAAAGATCCCAGGCTTGTCATCAGCGCTCCCAGATTTGTCGTCGGCGCTCCCAGACTGGTCGTCGGTGCTCCCAGACTGGTCGTCGGCGCTGCCAGACTGGTCGTCGGCACTCCCCGACTGGTCGTCGGCGCTCCCAGACTTGTCGCCGGCGTACCCAGGTGCTCCCAGGTGAACCCAAAGTTCTCTCCGGCGCTTGGAGGTGTTCTCATACTTATCACAATTTCTCCCATGGAACTCCTGTACCAGTCATCAGAAATCCCAGTTACTCCAAAGGCCGACTGGAATGCCCTCCAACGGTCTGATACTTTCCTGAAACTGACACATCTAAGTTTACTCTCCACATCCTCTCAGACACTCCTGGAGGCTTTCAGTGACTAAAATACATTTTGCTGATGCAAAAGGAGACCCACAGAATCACATTACCTGGTGTTTCAACAGATTTGCTGACTACACAGACTGTGTCACTCACAATCAGTATATTAGTCATCTCAATGATGCAAACTACATTCGGTACATCACAATTGCAATTCAGGTGACATCTTTTCAATGTGACCAGCATGCACTTGATATGTTTCATTGCACTGGGTTCATAAGGTGGAGATAGTTGAAGCCACCAAATAAGGATACAGTGTTTCTCAGGATGGGAATGAGCCCAGATAGCCACTTTCTATTAACTACTGGACATATTTGCCATGTGTTGAAGGTTTCTTTTTGTCGTTCAGGATGGTGAATCATATAGTAAAGACATTGTTCCCTTGCTTCAGACTTTTGAAACAGGGTTGAAACATCAGACTGCTGGCATGGTGATTACCGAGGAGAGCAATCAACCTCCCATGCAACCTTTCCACGATGGATGCTACGATCATAATCCTCTCTTCGGTGTCAGAACCACTTGCATTATCAATATATGTGTGATTCAAGGGATGGTACTCCATTGTCTGCTGACAGTGCAGGCAGATAGCAGGCAGTGGTACATAAGCAACACAATTGACTTGGACACTTTCTCTTGGTTTTATATGTAGACTATTCAATTCTATACTTTGAGTAAGTATTTCAGCCTACATTTAGAAATCAGATGAGCGTTTACTTGTAGTATTCTTATTTTATTGTAGGAAATGTGCAAGCATGCATACAATCGATGTCACAAGAGATTAAACAGTTATGAATATTTGTGAAATCAGTGAAACAGTTCTAAAAACTGTCAAAACAATTAAAGCCTAGAGTACCAACGAGAAAGGAGTGTAGAGAATTAATTTAAATGACTAATGAAGCTTTTGACATAAGGTGACAATGTGATCACATAATTAAATACTTCAATGCATGGTGAATGAATGCAAATAGATCGCTTCGATGATTAATGGAACATTTGAAAAAGAATCAGCATGAGGGGTCTATTTTCGGAAACCAATTTCGCTTTTTGCTAATGTAGCCATCACCTTTCCAATCTATACCTTCAAGTGAAGTCCATGTTGGTCTCCAGGTGTATTGGTGTATATTTGCTACATCTTTATATCTCTGTCCACTTGATTTCCAATCCAAGTGCAACTTGCACTGTCTTCTTGTTCAATGGCTGGTACCCACTATCTCAGCCTCCAAGTACATCTCCACATTTGCTTTGTCTCCCTTTTCAGGTTCACTTGATAATTATCTCCCAATACAGCTTCATAGATATCCTGAAAACTCCGCCGCAGGGGCATCCAGCCCTATCATCCGCCCTTGAACCAATCCTGGTGGTGACAATACCTGGAGTTGCTGAGGCTTTCACCAGTGCCATCAACTAGATGACATAAGCACCAGATTTCAAACTCATTAACTTGTTGTGCGAGGAAAGTGCGAATCTCATCTACGACAATTTAAACACCTGTCTTGACGAGCCAGAAAACTGTTGGAATATCCACCTTGTTTCATATGATACCTTAACATCCAGAGCGAAACTATCAAGCAATGGCCAACTCTCTCACTATTTATGCAGATTTATAATTTTTAATGAGTCTCATTGGTACAAGTTGAGAAATAGTGTAGGCTAGCGAACTGCGATGAATGTGAGAATTGGATTCAAACATCAAGGCACTGCAACACCGGGATTCCTATGTTGTCTGCTGCCAGGCCAACTGCGCCATTTGAAGTGGTAATGCACAAAGTTTTTTGCAGATCATTTGGATATTTTCTACATGTATGCGTAAATGTGCAATGATGAGCACACAGAAATGCAGCTTAAATTCCAAGATTCACCAAATTTCTCTGTGTTCGTAACTATACCCAAAGTGGATGGGACAGTCCAAAATCTCACAGCAGCGAACCATTCGGTAATAACTTAGAAGTTCAGGGTATCGAATAAGTAGTGCCAGGTATTTACATGAGTTGTCCAACTGGTGTAACACAGAGTTCCACACACATGGCTGTTGAATACTGGACCGAGTGGTTATGATAACAGAGCGAGTGATCTCTACCTGCTCCCTGGTGTGGCCCAAATACAAGTCCTGCATGGCCTGATGAGCAAACCGATCATCACGACTTTGATGATATACCAGAATCTGGAGCGTCGGACAGACCATATGAACCATAACTATGTGGGCAGTGTAATCAAGGTACTCCTCTTTAAATATTGAACAAACACAATCTCACCAACTGATACAAAATAGTCAAATGGTATGGGGAATAAGGCGCTCGGGAGGAGTATTGGTTAGAGCTTGATTCCATTTCGTGTTAGTTGATTATAATGATGAATATGAGATGAAGTCAATGATAAACAGATATCTGGTAAACTGTAATATAGCCTTTGTTGAGTGATCCAATATGTGATGAAAAGCAGGTGCTCTGGTTTAATGGTCGCCTAGGTCAAATTCCATGGTGCCGTACATTTCTCTTTCTGTCAATCTCTCGAAGCTGCAGTCACATATCATCTGCAGTGTATATTGTCCATGGGGAATTGTGATACCGAAATCTGCGAACGGGATTGCAGTTATCAGGTGCACCTGAACCTCCAAGTGTGATTCAAATAATTCGTTTCTTGTCTATTTCAGCTGCACCAGACACTACAATTGGGAAAGAATTCAGGATATTCACTGAATCAACAATGCTGAATGATTTACAGTTCATTACACAAGAGAATCGCTATCAACATCTCGACTCCCCTGAGACAGATCAAGTACCGTATATCTCTACTCATCCAGGGATAGCAAGACTGTCTAAGTGATATTCAGTTGATCTATCGTATTCTATGACATGGCTTGCGTATTGCAGGCTTACCTGAAGAATACAGCCAAGTATTTCCTTGTTCAGGAATGGTGTTCAGGCACCACTCAGATCCACTCTCCTGTCGCGTGTGATGGTTGCAGATTTGACACCACACACATATTCTATTCACAGGCTTATTTTGACAAGCAGGGAATCATTATTCACATATGATTCCCACCCCAGGCATGCCTCTGAACCATGTATACCCACTTTGCATTACCTTTGAATCTATGGCTGCCAGCACACAGAGTGTCATCTGTCAGACACTAAACTTTTGGGTGCAGGGGCGGCTCATCACGCTTGGCCCCAGCTGAATATCAAAATCAATGCCTGATCAGTATGTGAAGGCTGCAGCTTAAAGGTCATAACTGTCATGCTCTGTGTCAATGTATTCTTTGGGGAAGATGACCATCACATGCTGACCATAGATGCACAGCCCAGGGCTATAGGTAACCACAATCTTAAGTGGATTTTGACTATGAAGTATATTCGAACCTTACATTTCCAAGATCCTAGAACAGCTTCTGTTTTTCAGGCGCCATAATCGAACTGCAGCTTGAGAAAGTGAACTTGAATTGACAGCTTCTGCTTAGCGATTCTGCAGATAACTGGCAACTCCTGCTCACTTGTATACCACACTTCCTCAAATAGGCTTACACTCAAAACGCTTCGAATCCAAACTTAACTACATTTTGACTGACTTGTATGTTTGGGCCTCCAAAAATACATATCTTACAATAAATTGTGTGAACCGATTTCCATCAACATAGCTCGAAGATATAGAATCTGAATGCCAGTCTCTGCTCGGCAGCACAATTGGTGACCGGGAAGCTTCCTCCACACCGCGTATCTTGAAGGCCTGAAGTTTATGACAAATCATAAACAGACAATATCTGATTTCCGCAAAGGTCGAATCCCAAGTCTGCATGAAGAACACATCATGATGAAAGCTCGAGTAAAGAAAAGGCTGTTTCTGAGAGTACAAGTACCTGTCAAAGTATGGAAAGCCTGAAATCGCAGCCATTATATTGTATCGTCCATACCAATTCACTGCTAGCTGCACCTGCCGTAAGCAACTGTTGAGGACCGTCACTTCGGGTCCGGGTCGGGGTCCACACCAAACGATTGCCAAATTGGCATTGCGGGTCATCAATAAACCTGAACTGTCCAGTAAGGTACAGTTTGATGGTAAACTCGCAACCCCTCTGAATTGGGCGGGTTGTCAGTGGGTCGCCCAGCTGGTCATTCTATAGATTTATATAAGGCTCTTGTATGTGCAGAGTTAATAGTATCTTATCAAAATCGCGTTTTCAGCAACCAATATTGCGCTTTTGCTTGTTGTGCAGTTTGCAATATCGATTAATTTGGTATTTGTGTTTCACCTTCAATATATGGTAATTTGGCCTATCAAGGCGGCCAATAATACAGTTATGCGTGCGAAGTTCCACAGGATGCCTTGATTACGCAAAATGCAAGACCTGCAACTGTTTATGCTCCATTGACGCTCATTTTGAGGATGCCGCAGGGAGCATGTCGCTGTTGTTTTTGCCAGTAATGGCTGCCAATATTGTATCAGTGGATATCTGCAACCAATCGGAACATAAATTTCCCCAGATGTAAAGCGCAAAATTGTTGAGGCTCCATTGACGCTCATGCTAAGAATGAGGCGGTGACCATGTTGCTATCTCTTTCACCAATAAAAGCTGCCAATAGGTCCGTTATAAGTAACAATGACCAAGTCACTGGTGAATTACAGTACTTACAAGGCCACAAATCGTGGACACTCCGTTGAAGCTCATTTCAAGGTATTGTCCATCCAACATCTGCTGCCGTCGATAATTGTTTTCATCACGATTTGACTTTATCAGTTTTCTTTCTGCCCAATTGAGACTCAGCCCTGTGGCTAAGCCAAGCAGCATAATAATCTTGCGCTGTTTACTCTGACACGACAAAAAATGATGTATCACGCCAAAAGATTCCTTGCCCCTGCTATACATCTATTTATGAACCGATATTCACAAGCTACTTCTTACCATTCGCCCATAATATATCTCTAACTGAAACTCTCGGTCAAGCTACATAAAGAACCTGGTGAACCATTAACACATTCTGTGCTACTTTTTCTTCACTTCTTTATTTCTCCTTGTTTGTACTGAATTGACCGTCACCAACACCATTTCAGCCTGTCTCTCTGATGTCAGTGTTGGCCGAACCAATCTGGGAACATTTTGCGAGGCACTCACATGCTGCTGCTCTGGGCATTCCGGATCCTCGATCACAGTGTTGTGCTCTATATCGGATTCATCATCCGCTGCAAAATTATCTTTTCTGTCATTCGGATTATCCAAGTCGCCATTCCAGTTTAGCCAATTTTAGGTGTCTGAAATGCTTTCAGGTGCGCTATGCTCGTAGCTGTCGACTGAATGACGGTTGAATCTCCGGATTTGGCAAACATTTAAGATTTGAGTTCATCTTCCAGGGAGTTCGTTTGCAGACAAAGCTGGTGGCAAAGGTGATCTTTCTGACAATTTAAATGCAGCCACACCATCATGTTGAAAGAGTGACCAGGGGGCTTTGACAATATCTTCTGTGTCTGAAATGTATTCAATGGCTGTCATCTGTTGAGCTGATTGGAAGTACGGATATCACTATGCCAAGGACTATGAGGTAACTTGCCTCTTTTGTAGTTAGCACCATTAGTCATCGATCGACCTTATGTCGATGCGACATGTCTCGTTACACGATACAATAGACACACCTTCGCATATGCCCGCACACACTCGACTACTCGAGCGCACGCCACCGTACAACAGGTTATGAGCCCTTGCGTTTAAAAAGGGCACCGACGATCAATTACTTCCATTTTCGTTTGTCGAGTGGAAGGCAACATTGTCACGGAGAAGCGTCTCCACAAGCTAAGCAATTACCCCGCACCCCGCCGTACTTCTGACGGCGGCTGCTGGACGTCACCCGTAACGCTCAGTCCGAAAGACTACGATAACTGACGATTGTGATACAAGAGATATCATCTCGTTACAGGATGAGTTCGACGACGATCACAATCACCAAGTTCAATGGCACGAACTATGCACAATGGGCGACCGAGATGGCACTACTTCTCAAACAGAAGCAAGTCTATGGTATCATCAAAGGATACGACGACAAGCCGGAAGAGCCAGCAGCAAACGCGACCGCTACAGAGAAGGCCGCTTTCAAAGACTGGATGAATCGCCATGGTGTTGCCAGATCG